>Ga0224568_1000003_pt1 | contig 258274 bp, 212 predicted proteins | sample CLU5metagenome_FD_182727 | JGI IMG/M metagenome (GOLD analysis project Ga0224568, IMG submission 182727) | Spruce litter microbial communities from Bohemian Forest, Czech Republic - CLU5 | ecosystem: Environmental > Terrestrial > Plant litter > Unclassified | place: Czech Republic: South... | reverse complement strand
TGAAGTTGAACTGGTAGGAACGAACGGTAGACGATAGATCAAAACCTGAAGTCCGATATCTAACAACCTGATCACCGCCCTTCAAGGTGGGAATGTTACACTGCCCTTTCACCCATCCTTGGCGTTTGCCGGAGTTTGCTCTCCATGTCCCATCCCCATACACCCACCCCTCGGACTCGTCTGGTCCGCGAGGCGGAGCGTGCTGTTTATGACCGCGAAGCCGCGTACCGCATTCTCGATGAAGGATTCCTTTGTCATGTTGGATTCGTAGTAGACAGCCAGCCCTTCGTCATTCCGACTTCTTACGGACGCAAAGACGACAGCCTTTACATTCATGGCTCGGCTGCGAGCCGCATGTTGCGTCAGATGAAAGAGAGCGTGCCGGTTTGCGTTACGGTTACGCTGCTTGACGGGTTGGTGCTGGCGCGCTCGATCTTCAATCACTCGATGAACTACCGTTCAGTGGTGATTCTGGGGAAAGCGATGCTGGTGGATCAACCCGAAGAAAAGCTGGAAGCTTTGCGGCTTCTTTCCGAGCACATCATTCCCGGCCGATGGGCTGATGTGCGGCAACCTAACGAGAAAGAGCTGAAGGCTACCTCGGTGTTGCGCCTGCCGATTGAAGAATTTTCGGCTAAGGTACGGAGCGGCCCGGCGATTGATGATGAAGAGGATTATTCTTTTCCGACTTGGGCGGGAGTGGTGCCACTCGAGATGAAAGTGGAAGCTCCCTTAGATGACCCGCGCATGTTGAGCGGGCAGGCTTTACCGGAATATGTACGAAACTACACGCGCAAACGGTAGAGCAGGCTCTTCGCAGGCAGGGTGCCCGCGCCACTCGAGCGTCTACGGAATCAGCAGTAGCTTCCCCGTCGTTTTCCGGCCTTCCAAATCGCGATGAGCAATTTGTGCGTCCGCCAGCGGATACTTATGCTCGATGCGTAGTTTGAGCTTTCCCGCAGCGATCATACCGAAGACCGCGCCGGATCGATCAACCAACTCTTCGTGCGTGGCGATGTAGTTCCCTAGCGACGGACGGGTCAGGTAAAGCGATCCCTTTTGCGATAAAACGATGGGATCAAATGGCGGCACGGCACCGCTTGAGCCGCCGAACAGTACCATCATTCCGCGCGGCCGCAGGACGTTGAGTCCCTTCTCGAAAGTCGTTTTTCCTACCGAGTCGTACACAACATCTACACCTTTGCCGCCCGTGAACCGTTTGGTTTCAGCTTCAAAATCGTATTGCGTGTAGAGAATCACATCATCCGCGCCAGCACCTCGGGCCAGCTTGGCTTTTTCCTCAGTCGAAACGGTGGCGATTACACGCGCACCGATGTTGTGCGCCATCTGAACCAGGAGCAACCCTACGCCCCCGGCCGCGGCGTGAACGAGCGCCGTCTCACCCTGCTTCAGTGGATAGGTGCTGTGGGAAAGATAGTGGGCGGTCGTTCCCTGCAACATGGCCGCGGCGGCCTCCTGGTCGCTGACCCCCTTGGGTATGGGGACCAGACGGTCGGCGGGCACGGCGGCATATTCGGCATAGGAACCAAGAACGCTGGTCCAGGCCACATGATCGCCAACTTTGAGGGATTTCACTTCCGCTCCCACAGCGGTGACCACCCCGGCGCCTTCTTGTCCAGCGATCAGCGGCAAAGGATTCTTGTATCGTCCTTCCCGGACATATACATCGATAAAATTCACGCCCGAGGCAGAAAGTTTTACCAACACCTCGTTTGGCTTGGGTTGTGGAACTGGGAGGTCCACAAACTCCAACGCTTCCGGTCCGCCGACTTGTTTGACTTGAATGGCTTTCATGGTTGCCTTGGATTCTAGCCCACGCGCAAAGATTCTGTCCGATTCCGGCAATGGCTAAAGCCATTTTCTCCTTATGCCGTTATCGGCATCGCCAAAGCGACGCCCTGATGCAAACGACGATAAAAGCCTCGCGAAGCCTCTTCTGCTACACTTGCCCGTCTTTGAAAGGAGCTTTACGTCTTGGCCGAGAAAAAACCCCAGACTTTTGCCAATCATGGGCGTCTCGATCCCTTGTTTCATTTTTTCGCGCTGCCGGTTTTCCTGATTGCTGCGGTTGCAGGCTTGGTCCATTTCCTGTGGCATCCCGGCCTTCATTCGGGAGCTATGTTTGTAATTTCTGTAGCAGCAGCGATTGCGGTGGTGAAGATTCGCACGTACTCGCTCAAAGTACAGGATCGCGTCATTCGGCTGGAAGAACGGTTGCGCCTGACTGCCTTGTGCTCCGAGCCTATACGCTCACGAATTTCCGAGCTAAGTGAAGACCAGCTTCTCGCGATGCGCTTCGCTTCCGACGCTGAGGCGCCGAGCCTCGCTGAACGAGCGCTTTCTGAAAAGCTTTCCCGCGCGGACATTAAAAAAGCCATTCAAACCTGGCGTCCGGACTACTGGAGGGTCTAAGCGTCCGCAAAAAGCCCGTACGGAACACCGAACTTAGCCGTAGCCGTCAAACCTTTCTGCCGCTTCTTGCCGTCTGAATATGAGGTGGGAGGTAACCATTTCCCGGTCCCGAAAGTAACGCAGCGGGGTACCATTACGGCGTTGACCCGAACGAGAGCGCAAGGTACGATTTGGATAGAATTCACTGGAATTTAATATCAGGAGTGATCCGCATCTCATAGAGAGGCATGGACATTACAAAATTCCAATTGCGGATCACGATGCTGGCAGGGCTCGCCTTGGCTACTTCTTCATGCCAGACGGCCCAGAAACCAGTCTCGCTGCTACCTGCGGGATCGGCCCCAGCGTTAACGGCCCAGAAACCGGCTTCAGCTGCTCCTGCCGCTAAATCGATGGCTTCGCAGCCGGATGTGGCGCAGGAGCCGAAAAATCAAGATCCGCCGCAGGCTCAAGCGGTCGAAGCCACACCTCAGCCGCAACCTGCTCCGGATGCTGTAGCCGATTTGCTGGTACGAGTCGAAAAGGAATATCAGGCAGGATTAGCGAACTATCAGGCCGGCCGCACCGATGAAGCCAAGGAGAATTTCGACAATGCTTTCAATGCATTGCTCGAAAGTAATCTCGATATCCGTTCCGACGACCGCCTGCAAAAGGTATTTAACCGCATCACCGACGGCGTCAACCAGTTGAATCTGGTTGATTTAGCCTCCGATTCCGATGCCCAGAAGTCGGAGCCTGCGCCCATCGACGAGACTAACGGCATCACGCCCTCCGCCGATCCCAACATTCGCGCCAAGGCGCAAGCCGAGATCAAATCAACGCATTCCGACCTGCCGTTGATGATGACCGACCAGGTCGCGGGGTATATCAGCTATTTTTCGAATCGCGGACGCGGAACGTTTGAGCGCGCATTTGCCCGCTCCGGCCGCTATCACGACATGATGGTTCGCATCCTGAAGCAAGAAGGGGTGCCGCAGGATCTTATCTATCTGGCTCAGGCCGAATCCGGATTTCAACCTACGGCAGTTTCCCGCGCCGGCGCCCGAGGTATATGGCAGTTTATGGGCAGCCGTGGTAAGGGTTACGGGCTGCAACGCAGCATGTGGGTCGATGACAGGCAGGATCCGGAGAAATCTACCCGCGCCGCCGCTCGCCATTTAAAGGATCTCTATGCCCAGTTTGGCGACTGGTATCTCGCCATGGCAGCGTATAACTCCGGGCCGGGCACCGTGCAGGCTGCCGTTAAACGTACCGGTTACGCGGATTTCTGGGAGCTCTACCGCCGCAACGTTCTTCCTAAGGAAACCCGTAATTACGTCCCCATCATCCTGGCCGTAACCATTGTGACCAAGAACCTGTCGCACTACGGATTTGACGACGTTTCGATGGACGAGCCCGCGGCATTCGACACGGTGGCCGTCAATTACCCCGTGGATTTGCGGCTGGTGGCCGATTGCGTGGATGGGACGGTGGCTCAACTTCAGCAGCTCAATCCCAGCCTTCTGCGTTTGACTACGCCCAAGGAAGGCAGCTTCGAACTGCATTTACCCGCTGGGACGAAAGATCAATACCAGACCGCAATTGCCGCGATTCCCGCAGGCATGCGCTTGTGGTGGCGCTACCCGACGGTGCATTCCGGCGATACTCTGGCTTCTCTGGCGCGCGCGTATCACACCACGGCCAAATCCATCGCCGAGGTCAACCAGATTGAGGGTACCGCGCTTCAGACTGATGCGAAGGTGGTCATCCCTATTTCCGCCGGCAAACACCCGGTCAGCGATACAGCCACGTATGCGCGCCGTATTACACGCTACAAGGTTCGCAAAGGAGATACGGTCGAAACTGTAGCCGAGAACTTTGGTATTTCCCCGCAGATGTTGCGGCGGTGGAACGGTTTGCGTAGCAGTAGCCTCCACGGACGGACTGTGCTCGCCCTCCACCTGCCGGTTACACCGACGGGAGAGGTGGCCTCTGCCGCTTCCAACAATGCCGCTAATCACCCTAAGAAAACAACGCATACCGCGAGCGCCCGAACTACAGCAGCCAAATCGGCAAAAGTTAGCCAGGATGACGAAGATGCCGCAGAACGGGCCAGGGTGCTGCATCATACGGTGAAATCGGGAGAAACCCTGTATTCGATCGCCAGCACCTACAAAACTACCGTTGCCGCCCTGAAACGTAACAATCAGAACGTAGCCACGCTACATCCCGGAATGATTCTGGTTGTCGAACCCGCTCAATAGCCGGCTTAATCTCTCAGCTGATCCCTTACCGCAGGATACTTTTCCAGCACCCTAACCGATAGTCATTTTTATAAAAGTTATCTCATTCATCCTTGTCGAATCTTCTTCCATTCCTCCACCTCGTTGTGATAACAGGATAGTCAGGCTCTAACCTCAGCCCTTGCGGTTTGCAGCAAACGTCGTGCTATAATCGCGCGCCGTTCCAGCACAGAGTTTCTGGTGGTCTTTTAAATTTCTAGTATCGGCAACCTGGCGTAGCCGTGCTTGCGGCAGGAGCCCCAAAAATAAAGATCAGGAGGAGCAATGACGTTCTACGATCCCACACTCTACGGACGTGATGACGAAGAAGAATTCGGTGACAGCGGCGCCTATAGCGAGTCGCTCGAAGAAGATTTCGAAGAGGAAGAAGAGGAGGAGGAAGAACCCGGATCGCCCGCATCGGACATAAGCGAACCGACCGCTCCGCCTCCACCACCCGCACCGAAACCAGCCAAGCCAGTCAAGCCCGCAGCACCAAGCGGCGGCGGACCCAAGAAACCGGCGGCCAAAAAGAAAGCTCCGGCCAAGAAAAAGGCGCCCGCGAAAAAGAAAGCAGTTAAAAAACCAGCCAAGAAAAAAGCGGCGAAGAAAGCGGCAAAGAAGCCTGCGAAGAAGAAAGCCGCCAAGAAGACGGCAAAAAAGAAGGCCAAGAAAGGCCGACGCTAAGGCTGGGTGAATTTCCGGAACCGCGGCTCTCTAGCCGCGGTTCTCATTTTGCGAAAGGTTGCTCGTCAACTAAGGCTGCCGCGTTACTTCTTACCCTCCACCGCAGTCCGGCACTTGCCATACAATTCCAGCAAATGAGCGGCATATTCCTCCGGCTTTGCCGCCGAACCTGTGCCCTGAAAACCTACGCCGGACGATGTAGTTCGACCATACCCCGTAGTCATGGCAACAAATTTCATTAGATCAAGCGCAATATCTTCATTACGCCGAGAATGCGAACCTGCTCCTTCTTCCATAAGTCCTTCTCCTGTACCGGAAATATAAGGAATTTCGTCTTCATCTTCCATATCTTCCATGTTGTTCACCGCTCGGAGATGATGATAGCAGGATCGCACGGCTGCATCTTTATCTGAACTGACGATTTCCGCTTACACTTTTCATCGTGGATTTCAGTTCTAATGCGCTACCTCGTTCATCAGCGCCATCAGATTCCCTTCGGAATCGCGAAAAAACGTCATCCACAAATCGTGCGTGGGCATTTTCGCGATCATGTGCGGCTCGTCCTCGAACTGCACTCCGCTTTCTTTCAATTTGGCGTATGCGCCTTGAATATCGGGAACGGAGAAATAGAGAATCGAGCTGGGATGGTCGAACTCGGGCTTTTCCGGTCGATCCAGCATCAGCCGCACGCCGCCGCAGTCGAAGAACGCCAGACCCGGTGGAGCCTTAAAGAGCAGGCGCAAACCTAGCTTTTCCTGATAGAAAGCTGCTGCCCGGTCAACATCCTTTACATTGATGGCGATTTGGCCGAGACGGGTAATTCCAATGCCGGTGGCCAGGGTACTCATTAGATTTGACCTCCAATCGAGTTCGTAGTGTAGTGAAGTATAGTCATCGAATCATTTGAGCAATTGAAATCCCATCGTATTATTTCCTGAGGAGCCTCATTCCACTTTGCGCCTGACGCGCCGTAAATTTGCGCAATCGTTATTCGGTGCTATGACCGGCACGGTGACCGGCGCATTGGCGGCTGCGCTGCCATCCAGCATTCTTTCCGGCTGTAGTGTGTCAAATGCCGCCCGCACCGGAGTCGACCCGAATCGGCTTACCCATGCCTTGAAGTTTGATACCTCTTCCGAGATACGGTTCCCAAAGAATTTTTACTGGGGAACGGCCACGGCGGCTTATCAGATCGAAGGCGCTTGGAACGAGGACGGCAAAGGCGAATCCGTTTGGGACCGTTTCGTGCACACTCCCGGCAAGATCAGGAACAGTGATACGGGAGACATCGCCTGCGATTCCTACCATCGCTGGCGTGAGGACATTGCTCTGATCCGGGCGATGAATCTGAACAGCTATCGTTTTTCGGTTTCATGGCCGCGCATTCAGCCATCAGGATCGGGCCCAGCGAACTCGAATGGCGTTGATTATTACAGCCGCCTGGTTGATGCGTTGCTGGAAGCCAGAATCCGTCCGTTCGTCACGCTTTACCATTGGGACTTGCCGCAGTCCCTGGAAGATCGCGGCGGCTGGCCCCACCGCGACACGGCTTCGCGTTTTGCAGACTATGTCGAAGTCGTGGCGCGGAGCCTGGGTGATCGGGTCTCCGATTGGATGCTATTCAACGAACCTGCTGCCTTTACTTACCGAGGCTATTTGCAGGGCCAATTAGCTCCCGGTCGAACCAGCCTTCTGGATTTTCTCCGCGCTACCCATACCGTAAATCTGGCGCAAGGAGCTGGCTTTCGAGCCTTGAAAGCGACTTGCCCTTCAGCGCGCGTGGGCACAGCGTTCAGCATGTCGGCCTGCGAACCGGCCACGGACTCGGATGAAGACAAGCTTGCAGCCGAACGCGCTCACGCTATTACTAACCTGTGGTTCCTCGAACCCGCGCTCAAGGGACGATATCCCGAGGCGTTTACTTTTCTTCCGGAAACCGCGATGCAGATACAGTCGGGCGATCTCGACAAAATGAAGGCGCCCCTCGATTTCATCGGCATTAATCTTTACTATCGCACCATTGCTTCTGCGCCCAGCGCGATCGAGCGTCTCTCTCACCCGCAACAGTGGCTCTATCCAGTCGATATGAAAGGTGGCGCCCAAGGGCTCAAAACCGATATGGGATGGGAGGTTTGGCCGCAGGCTTTGTATGAGACGGTGACGCGCATTACGCGCGACTTCAATCGCCCGGTAATCGAGATTACCGAAAGCGGCTGCTCGTATAGCGATGGCCCCGATGCCAGCGGCGGGATTCATGATACGCGCCGCATACAGTATCACCGCCAATATCTGCAAGCGCTTGCGCAGGCCATCGCCGAAGGTGCCGACGTTCGCGGCTATCACGCGTGGAGTTTGATGGATAATTTCGAGTGGGCGGAAGGCTTCAGCCAGCGCTTCGGCCTGGCTTACGTTGACTTCAAAACACAGCAACGGACCATTAAGGATTCGGGACGATGGTATGCGAAAGTTGCCGCCGAAAACCGGGTCGAGGCGACAGAGTAAGCTTCGTTCTTATTTCTCCTGCATTACGAGTTCGCCATTATCCACTTTCAAGCCGCCGACGTTATCTGGAAGTTTCATCCGGTCGCGTTGCTCGAGAAGTTTCTTCTGCAACGCCGGATTCACCAGCGAAACCGGGACATTCAGATCGCCTACTTTGAATTCAGTGGGCTCGAACGAGGCATATCCATCCTTCGAGGAAAGATGGCCTGAAACCGTCACCCACACGTCTTTGCCGGCGATCTCCGTGAGAAATTGCCCATGCACAGTATCGCCTTCGAAGCTGACTTGCTGATCTTTGATATTCGGTTCGCCGCCGCCAAGATTCGAGTTTGGCGTGAGTTCCCCGCTGCCCGCGGCGGTCGCCTGTGCAAGCACTGCGCTGATTTCATCCGAACTGAGGTGCACTTCTGCCCTTGGTTGTGCAGAAGGATTGGCGGGGGTCGAAGCTTGATCCTGTTGGCTTTGCGATGCTGAGGTTTGATAATTTCCGCCGGAAGTAGGCGCTACTGTTGGCGCTGCCGTTGGTTGTGCAGCCTTTTCAAATTGCTCCATTTTCTGCCCAAACGACTGCGCGTTGGCAGCAATGGCCGCCGGCGTCTGCGGCTGCGCGACGGGAGCCGGCTTTTTTAATACCAAAAAAATGGCAGCGAGCGAAGCTATCAAAGTTGCGATGCTGATTATGCGGTCGAGCTTGATTTTCATGGCAAATTCAAAGGTCAGATAGAAGAAGGCTGGCCATCATCATCGTAGTGGGGACTGCAGGCAAAAATCAGATTGCGGAAGTCACGCGGCAGGGATGGTACTTCGGTCACTTCAACCAGAAGGCTCTTGAAGAATTCCTGATTTACCGCAGCTTTTTGGTTAACAACTCATTTACCAATTGCGGACTGGCCTGCCCTTTGGACACTTTCATTACCTGGCCGACGAAGAATCCGATCATGGTCTTCTTACCGGCGCGGTATTGTTCAAGCTGTTTAGGATTCGCGTTAACAATTTCATCGATGATCTTTTCCAGCGCCGAAGTATCGGTCGATTGTTGCGGCCGGCCTTCTTCGTCATAAACTTCAGGAAAATCCTTGCCGCGCTCGAAACTTAGATCATAAAAGTCTTTGAGCATCTTGCCGGAGATGACGCCACTTTCCACCAAGTCGGCCGATGCCGCAATACCCTTCATGGAAATCGGAGACTGCTCAATCTCGATTCCCGTGGCCTTGAGACGGCCCATCAGCTCTCCCTGCACCAGATTCGCCACGCGTTTGGGATTTTTCGCAGCCTTCGCCGCATCTTCGAATTGATCGGCCAAAGATTTGGAAACGGTCAGCACCTGCGCATCGTATTCCGTAATGGCGTATTCCTTCACCAAGCGTGCGCGGCGCGCTTCGGGAAGCTCAGGCAAGGTCCGCGCGATCTCTGCCTTCCATTTTTCATCGACCACCAAGGGAAGCAAATCCGGCTCCGGGAAATAGCGGTAGTCGTGCGCCTGCTCCTTCGAGCGCATGCTGTAAGTCTTGCCTTCATGCGAGTTGTAAAGGCGCGTCTCCTGTGTGATTTTGCCGCCGGATTCGATCACGTCGATCTGCCGAGCGATCTCGTACACCAGCGCCTCGCGAATAAAACGGAACGAATTTACATTCTTGATCTCCGTCTTCGTTCCCAATTCCTTCTGGCCGCGAGGACGCACGCTGACGTTGGCATCGGCACGCAGCGATCCCTCTTCCATATTGCAATCGCTCACGCCGGTATAAAGGATGATCTCCTTCAACCGCGTCAGGTATTCGTAAGCTTCATCGGGGGTGGCAATGTCCGGTTCGCTGACGATTTCGATCAGCGGCACACCAGTACGGTTGAGATCAATGGCAGTTTTCTCGCCGGCGTCGGGAAAGCCTTCGTGCAGGCTCTTGCCCGCATCTTCTTCGAGGTGCACGCGCGTAATACCAATTTTCTTCCTACCGCTTCCCGCTGGAATTTCGATGAACCCATGCTCGGCCAAAGGCTTGTCGTATTGCGAAATCTGGTAGCCCTTGGGCAGGTCGGGATAAAAATAGTTCTTGCGGGCAAAGATGGAAGTTTCGTTAATGCGGCAATGCAGCGCCATCGCGGCCAAAGTGGCGAATTCAACAACCCTACGATTCAGTACCGGCAAAGCTCCGGGCATGCCGAGGCACACCGGGCAAACATTAGTATTCGGCGGAGCGCCAAAGCGGGTGGAGCAGGAGCAGAAAATCTTCGACGCCGTTAAGAGGTGAACATGCACTTCGAGGCCGATGACCGGCTCAAAGGCCGCGGAAGCGGCAACAGAGGTGTCTGCGCGGGTCGACATGATTACTTTCCCGTGGGAATTTCAAAGTACATCAATTCCGCCCCCTTCGCATCGTTCACGCCGGTGACGAAGAGGCGCGCTCCCACCAAAGGCTCGGAAATATCCGCCACGTCGAAGAAGAGAAATCCCGACTGCGTGGTATGCGGCTCGACAGCTTTCGCAGCGAATTGTGCCGACTCGATCTCGTCGCGATCTTTCTGGCTCAGGCCGCCCTTCACCTTTTTCTGCGGGATGGGAACGGGGATAGGATGCGTGTTAGCGTGGGGATTGGTGAGGCGGCGAAAGATATCCTCAGGATCTGCGGGTGTTAGCTTGTCGCGATTGGCGGTGGTCAGCGTGATCTGCATATTGGAGACGGAAATAGGCTGATCGCCGTCATTCGTAACAATAAAGAAGACGGGCAGGAAGTCGTGCTCGCGAAAGTTTATGGTGAAGACCTTTGACTTTTCGGAAGTGTTGTAAGGATCTGCGGCGATTGCGACTTTGTCATTGGCATGGTCATCGTGACAGGCATAGGTCTTAGCAGATTGAGCCGCTGGCTTGACGAAGTCTTTGCTTTTGGCCGACAGAGATGCCGCGAATGCAACGATCACGCATGAGACGAAGAAGACGCGGAAGCGCATTTTCGGCATTGGCAGCATGGCTTCGATTATAGAAGCACAGATGCATTCCCCGGCGTCCTGCGTTGGATGGTCGGTCTAAAATCTTCCTCCATTGAAAACACAAGCGCATGCGAAGGTTCTAGAATGGCTGCACTTGATCACTCTCTCTAGCTTCCTGTACAGCGTGGCGCTGGCGGCGGCAATGCTGGTAAGCCTGCCTTACTGGCTTTTCCAGATGCTCCGCCACGGGAAGTATCGCAAGGGATTCACGGAGCGGTTGGGGCGCATACCCGCGCGGCTTTATTTGCCTGCACAAGCGGAGCCGACAATCTGGGTTCACGCCGTTTCCGTAGGCGAAGTGCTGGCGGTTGGGGGATTGGTAGAGGAACTTCAGCGCCGTTTTCCCAAACATAAAATATTCATCTCAACCACCACCGATACGGGACAGGCTCTCGCGCGTAAGCGCTTTGGCGATGACCGTGTCTTCTACTTTCCCATGGATTTTGCATTCGCTATCCGGCCATACTTGCGGGCGCTGCGTCCCCAGATGGTAGTGATTGCAGAAACAGAGTTCTGGCCGAATTTTATGCGCCTGACGCATGCGAGCGGAGCGCGGATCGCCGTGGTGAATGCGCGTATCTCCGACCGCTCTTTGCCGCGCTACCGGCGGTTTCGCAGCCTGATTCGAGCCGTGCTGGCGAATGTCGACCTCTTTCTCGCGCAGACTCCGCAGGATGCATCGCGGTTACGAGATATTGGAGCCAATGAAAAAGATATACGCGTAAGTGGAAATTTGAAATTCGATATGGCTGCGCCTGCTTCGCTGGCGATTGTCGAGAACATCCGTAACTCGATCGCCGCAAGTAGCGGCGGCCCGGTGCTGGTGTGCGGGAGCACCGTGGATGGAGAAGAGGCTCGGCTGCTGAATGCATTCCAGAATTTGCTGGTGCAATATCCGCGAGCGGTCATGATTCTCGCGCCTCGTCATCCAGAACGCTTCCCAGCCGTGGCTGCGCTGCTCGACAATATGTCAATTTACTATCGCCGACGCTCCATCTGGAACGGCGAATCACTATCCAGTGGGGTTTTGCTGTTAGACACAATCGGGGAATTGGCCGCGCTGTACGCGCTTGCCGACATCGCGTTTGTGGGTGGAAGCCTGGTTCCACATGGCGGACACAATATTATTGAGCCCGCACAGCATGGCGTGGCGATTGTGGTAGGAAATCACACGGAAAACTTCCGCGACATTGTGAGCTTATTTCAAAATAAGGATGCGGTTCGCATTGCGGGACCGGAAGAATTGCCGCTGATGCTGCTGGATCTGCTCGCCAACGATGTAGAGCGAAAAGCGTTGGGGCAGCGTGCCCTCGAAACCATGCGATCGCAAATGGGAGCCACTACGCGTACCGCCGACGCCCTTGAGGAACTGCTGAAGCGGCCATGAAACTGAATCCGCTATCGGCTATGTACGGCGCAACAGTTGGCGCGCGCAACGCGCTGTACGAACAGCGATGGTTGCGCTCACTTTCTTTGCATGGCCCTGTAATTAGCGTAGGAAATCTTTCCACGGGAGGGTCGGGGAAAACTCCGTTTGTTATTTTGTTGGGTCAGCTGCTGAAAGCGCGCGGAATCAGATTCGATGTGCTGTCGCGCGGCTATGGACGCAAGACTCGTGGAGTGTTATTAGTCGATCCTGCCGGATTGCCGCAAGAGTTTGGCGACGAACCTCTGCTAATTTCTCGAAAGCTGCAAGTGCCCGTGATTGTGGGCGAAGACCGCTACGCAGCCGGGCGTTTTGCCGAAGCTCGATTTGGCCCCCAATTCCATTTGCTGGACGATGGCTTTCAACATCGCCGGCTGGTGCGAGATTTCGACATTGTGCTGGTAACACCGGATGACGCGCGCGATCGACTGCTTCCCGCGGGAAGATTGCGCGAGCCATTGCAGTCGTTGCAGCGGGCCGACGCTGTTGCACTGACCGGTGGTGCTTCCCCAGAATCGTTTCCAGTTGCCGGCAAGACTGTATGGCGGGTGCGGCGAGGGATTGTGCCGCAGAATGTTCCGCCTCGGCCAGTCGTGTTTTGCGGTATCGCGCGGCCGCAGAACTTCTTGTTGCAGTTGCGAACCGCCGGCATCGATCCCGTATCCGAGGCTTTTTTTCGCGATCACCACGCATATTCGGAAAAAGACATTCGCGACCTGCTGCAACTTGCGCGAAGCAGCGCGGCTGGCGGCTTTGTAACCACCGAGAAAGATGCAGTTAATCTTGCTGGATATTTTGATGCGCTCAAGCCACTGGCCGTCGTTCCGGTGGCAATGGAACTGGCCGACGCAGCTAACGCTGTGGATACCATGCTGCGCGTGATCAAGGAGCGCCGCGCTCTCTCATGAGAGAATTCCTGTGCGGCAAGTATTACCACGTTGCCGCGCGACCTGATGACCAAACATTTCAAGGAAGCTGAGCGGCTGCGAAAGATTGTCGAAGCCTTCCCCAAGGTAACAATCACCGTGCTTGGGGATCTCGTAGCCGACGAATTCGTGTTTGGAGAAATCTCGCGCGTGTCGCGCGAAGCTCCGGTGCTGATTCTCAAACACCGCGAGCGCACTGTCGTTCCGGGTGGCGGAGCGAACGCGGTAAACAACCTTGCCGATCTGGGGGTTAACGTGCTGCCGGTGGGCGCTATCGGCGACGACGAACCGGGAAGACTGCTATTGAAATTCTTCCGCCACAAGCGTATCCCCGTCAGCGGGGTGGTGAAGGATAAGAGTTATACGACGGTTACCAAGACGAGGATTCTTGCGGGCATGACACACAACACGCGCCAGCAGGTGGTGCGCGTGGACCGGGAGCCAGAAAACCCTCCCGGCCGTCATCTGACTCGAGAACTGTTTTTGGCGGCGCGGGAATATCTGCGTGCCTCGGATGCTCTGGTCGTCTCCGATTACGGATACGGGTCGGCAACTCCCGTTTTGTTGAACGCGCTGCAACAAGCCGGACGAAAGAGAACCGCTGCGGTCCCGGTGATCGTCGACTCGCGCTATCGCATGCTGGAATATTCCGGTGTCACCGCGGCGAGTCCGAATGAACCCGAGGTGGAAGCCGCGCTCGGCGTGCGCATCGGGCAGAACTGGGAAAAAGTTGTAGACGCGGGCCAGCAAGTGATGGAGCGCATGAACTTGCAATCGCTGCTGATTACGCGTGGACGGGACGGCATGGTGGCTTTCGACCGACAACATGCGCCGGTCGACATTCCAATTTTTGGTTCGGATCAGGTCGCGGATGTAACCGGAGCAGGCGATACCGTAATCGCCGCATTCAGCGCCGCTTTGGGGGCAGGCGCGAGCACCGAAGAAGCAGCGCAGTTGGCCAATTACGCGGGCGGAATTGTGGTGATGAAACGCGGCACAGCCACAGTTTCTCGTGAAGAACTATTGCACGCTCTTGACCAGACTCCACCAATGACGCGGCCTCATTAATCTGCGATCTGCGATCTGTGATCTTTGGCCCGGTGATTTGCAAGAAATTAAAAGATGAAAGACAGCAAAATTGTTACGCGCGATCAACTGCGTAAGTTGGCGGAGGATTGGCGGCGCGCCGGCGAACGCATTATTCTCGCCAACGGAAATTTCGATCTGCTGCATGTGGGCCATATCCGCTATCTGCGCGGCGCGAAGGAATTGGGCGGGAAACTGGTTGTGGCCATCAATTCCGACGACTCGGTAGGCAAGCTAAAGGGCGACGGGCGCCCGATCATGCCCGCCGAGGAACGTGCGGAAATTATCGCGGCACTGGCTGGTGTGGATGCAGTCGTCATTTTCCCTGAGCTAGATGTGCGTGCGCTGATTCGTGAGATTCGCCCCGATATACAGGCCAAAGGAACGGACTACACGGTTGAGTCCGTTCCGGAGCGCGATGCCATGGCCGAGTGCGGCGGCCGCGTCGCGATTGTGGGAGACGCGAAAGATCACTCAACCAGCGAGATTATTCGAACGCGGCTGACTCCGAGGCATTCGTGAGCGGCGGGTCGAGTGAGATTCATATTAGCGGGCAAAAGATCGAGCGCTTGCTCATTGTGCGCCTCAGCGCCATGGGAGACGTGATCCACACATTGCCCGCGGTTCACGCGCTTCGAGAAGCGTTTCCGCAGGCTCACATCGGCTGGCTGATAGAAGAGCGCTGGAGAGAATTGTTGTGCGCACCGGGATTTCCGGAGCGAGGCCGACGTTCTGTGCAGCGTCCGCCGGTGGATGAAGTTCACACGGTGAATCTGAAGAGTTGGGGGAAATCTCTATTTTCAATTTCGACTGTGCAGCACATCGCTAAGATATGGAATGACGTCCGCGATGCGCGCTACGACGTTGCGGTTGATCTACAAGGTGCCATGCGTTCGGCCTTGCTGGCGAGGTTGTCAGGGGCGCGTGTTGTCTATGGAGCAACTGAACCGCGAGAGTCTCCAGCAAGCCTCTGGTATACGCGCAAGGTGATGACATCTGGCAAGCACGTCGTAGAGCAAAATTTTTCTATTGTCGAGGAATTGATAGGTCACCGCATAAAATTACCGGCTCCGGAGTTACCCCGCGATCCTGTGGTTGAAGAACGGATCGAGAAGCGGCTTGCAGAAAACGGTATCTCCGATTTCGCCATTCTGAATCCGGGCGCTGGCTGGGGCGCAAAGCGATGGCCGGCAGAGCGGTATGGTGAATTGGCGCGCAAACTGGCGAGCCAAGGTATCCGTTCGATTCTCAGTTATGGTCCGGGCGAAGAGATGTTGGCACGCTCGGCCGAAACCGCCAGCAACGGGAATGCGATACTCATGAACAGTTCCCTTTCGGAATTGATTGCGCTGACTCGCCGCGCAAGGCTTTTTATCGGCGGCGACACGGGACCGCTGCACCTGGCCGCGGCATTGCAAATTCCTGTTGTGGCCATCTATGGACCGACGGATCCCGCGCGCAACGGCCCTTTTGGGACACGCAGCATCGTGCTACGGAGCGCCGCCAGTATTACCTCGCACGCACGCAAACCTGAACCGGAAACCGGTTTGTTGGCGATTGGCGTAGATGAAGTAATGGCCGCCGCATGCAGTTGTTTAATGACGGCTTGAAATGATGAGGCGAATCTATTAGTAACCGCATGGCTGGATGGTCACAAATTGCGCGCCGCATTCGCGTACCACTGGGATTTGTATTGGCGGTGTTTTATTTCTGGTTGGCGCGGCCTACATGGCGATCCATGGTGGTTGGTCTGATTGGAATTGTTCCAGGTCTTCTGCTGCGTGCGCTGGCTTCCGGGCACGTGCGCAAGAACGAATCGCTGGCTACTTCCGGCCCTTATGGCTACACACGCAATCCGCTTTATCTGGGCTCACTATTGATTGCGGTGGGATTCGCCATCGCAGCCAGAAGCTGGTGGGTCGGGGTGGCACTCGTCATTATGTTTTTTGCCATTTATCTTCCTGTGATTCGTGGCGAAGAAGTTTTTCTACGGCAAAAATTTCCAGAGTTTGAAGAATATGCGCGACGCGTTCCAAGAATGTTGCCTCGTATCGCATTGCCTTCAAGCAATCAGGTTGCGTTGGGATTCTCCTGGGACTTGTATTTAAAGCATCGCGAGTACAACGCATTGCTGGGAGCGGCGGCAATTATGGCGGGGCTGATCGCAAGAATGACGTTGCATAGCTTGTGACAGAACATCCTGCCAGCCGATGCTTGCGCGTTAGAAGCATCGATCTATGCCAAACCTGGAAGCGAACCAACAGCTGAACCATCTCAAGTCCACCCCGAACCAGAGTTTACGTCCCTCTTTATTTGCGCCATTACCTTGGCGCGCGCACACGAGTTCTGTTACACTTCGCCGCGATTCGAGTTGGGCCAGTATCCAAGCCACTTGGCGTGGCCTTCACTTATCCGGTGAATCGGCCCGGATGTAAGAATCCACGCACACAATCCATACGCCCAGCCCGCAGGGAGTAGCCATGGAAGTGCACCCTGGGCCAGAAGAGAACCGTAGGCTTGAAATCATTCGGGCCGAGTTGGACCCGATCCGCCGTTCCCTACAGGAAAACGAAGACTGGTATCACGATCTCGTCGAGCATAGCGAGGATCTACTGTGCATCCATAACCTCGAGGGCCGGCTTCTGTCGGTCAATCCCCGGCCTGCAAGAATGCTCGGTTACAGCGTGCTAGAGCTGCTGCGGATTCCCATGAAGGAGTTGGTTCCTCCGGAGTTTCAAACGCAATTTGACGAATATCTGAAACAGATCGAGCGCGCCGGCGAAGCGCAAGGCCTGCTCGCCGTGATGACGCGCTCCGGCGAACGCCGCATCTGGCAATACCACAATACCTTGCGAACTAAAGATGTAGCATCGCCCATCGTGCGCGGGATCGCCCACGACGTGACCGAACAATTGCGCACAGAAAAGTTGATGCGCGAAGCCAGCGAAAATTTGCTTGCCGAAGTGCGCAAAAACGAAGACACCATCCGCAAGCTCAAACTGTTCCGCACGCTGGTGGACCAATCCAACGATGCCATCGAAGTAGTCGATTCATCCCGGCTCAGCTTTGTCGATGTAAACGCCAAAGCCTGCTCGGATCTAGGTTACAGCCGGGAAGAGCTTTTATCTTTGGGAGTGACGGATATCGATCCCGCGGCTACTCCGGCTTCGGTAGCCAAAATCCGCGATGAACTGCGGAAGTCGGGATCGCTGGTCATCGAGAGCTTCCACCGGCGAAAAGATGGCAGCAGTTTCCCGGTGGAAGTCAGCATGAAACGGGTCGTGCTCGATCAGGCTTATGTTATCTCGATCGTGCGTGACCTCACCGATCGCAAACTGGCCGAGGCGCAACTGCGGGAAAGTGAGGAACGCTACCGCGCCGTTCATGACCGCGCCCCGTTTGGCATCTGTTGGGTTGAAAGCGCGACAGGGCGATTGCTCAAAGTGAATCCTAAATACTGCGAGATTGTTGGACGAACGGAACCAGATTTGTCAGGCCGCAACTTCCAGAGCCTGAGTCATCCGGCGGACTTGCCTCGCAATCTTGAGAATCTGCGGCAACTTGTAAACGGAGAAATTCGGCATTACCAAACGGAAAAAAGGTATCTGCGCCGGGATGGTTCGCTTCGCTGGGCGGAAGTCCGGGCCGCTGCCATGTGCCCAGCAGGCGAAAAGCCGGTTTGGCACATGGCTATCGTCGAGGACATCACCGATAGGAAGCAGACCGAGGAGAGACTTCAGGAATACGAAAGGGTAGTTGAAGGGCTGGAAGAGATGATCGTGGTGGTGGACCGGGAATACCGTTTCATAATCGCCAACCGCGCATATCTGAACTACCGGAGCAAGCAGAAGCAAGATGTGATTGGGCGAAGCGTTGAAGACGTTGTCGGCCGCGAGCTTTTCCTGACGGCTTACGAAAAGCCCATGGACGAATGTTTTCTCGGCAAAACCGTCCAATTTGAGCTTCAACAGAAGCATCCTACGCGGGGAGAAAGAGTTCTGGCTATATCGTATTTCCCCATCGAAAATCCCCCGGGCGCGGTCGAGCGAATCGCCATTCTGGTAGCAGATGTAACCGAGCGCCGTCAGGCGCAAGAGGCCTTGCGCAACAGCGAAGAAAATTACCGGATGTTTATCTCTCAAAGCTCAGAAGGCATCTTCCGCGAAGATATGGACGCACCCGTTTCCATCGATCTGCCGGAAGACGAACTGGTCCGCCACATCCTCTACGACTCGTATATGGCCGAGTGCAACGATGCCATGGCAAAAATGTATGGCTTCAAATCAAAGCAGGAATTCATTGGTAAACGCCTGACAGAACTGTTGCCTCCAGAAGATCCGCGCAATATTGAACTCACACGGGAATACATCCGCTCCGGTTTTAGCGTGCTGGAACGGGAATCCCATGAAATCGATATTCAGGGCAATCCCAAAGTTTTTCTCAACAGCATGATCGGGACGATAGAAAACGGCGCTCTCGTCCGCACCTGGGGAATTCAGCGGGATGTTACCGAGAAGGTAAAACTGGAAGAAGCGCGCTACAAGGTCGAGGAAGATCTACGCAATACTGTGCGGCAACTGTCCCTGATTACGGCAGAACTGGCGCAGGCGAAGGAAAAACTTTTCGAAGAAAAGATTTACCTCGAAGAAGCAATTGGCACGGAGCTAGGCTTTGGAGACATCATCGGCCGCAGCGATGCAATCAAAAGCGTCATGGAAAAAGTAGCGAGAGTCGCGCCCAGTGACGCGACAGTGCTGCTGCTAGGAGAAACCGGAACCGGCAAAGAACTGGTGGCACGCGCGATCCACAGCAGGAGCAAGCGCCGCGGCAATAGTTTCATCAAGCTGAATTGCGCCGCAATTCCATCAGGCCTGCTGGAAAGCGAGTTATTTGGCCATGAGAAAGGAGCTTTCACTGGAGCGGTTGCGAAGAAAGCCGGCCGCCTGGAACTGGCCGACAAAGGCACATTATTCCTGGACGAGATCGGGGAAATCCCATTGTCGTTGCAGCCGAAATTATTGCGGGTGCTGCAAGACCGGGAGTTTGAACGCCTTGGAGGCACACAAACTTTGAAAGTCAACTTTCGTTTGATAGCAGCCACCAACCGGGATTTGCTGCACAGCATCAATCAACGGGAGTTTCGCAGCGATCTCTACTATCGCCTGAACGTCTTTCCCATCCGCACCCCTCCATTGCGCGAGCGGCGCGGGGACATTCCGCTTCTTATCGAACATTTTGTACGCAAGTATGCCGGTCGCATGAATAAATCCATCGTCAGTATTCCGGCAAAAACGATGGAGACTCTCGTTCGCTGGCCTTGGCCGGGTAATATTCGCGAGCTGGAAAATTTTGTAGAGCGATCTGTAATTCTCACTCCGGGCTCGGTGTTTGCGGCCCCTCTAAGCGAACTGGATCCGGAGGAAGGCACAACTAAAAGTGAAACGCTCCGCGAAAAAGAGCGCGAACGTGTCATTCAAGCCCTGCGAGCATGCAGCGGCCAACTCGGTGGACCCAGTGGCGCTGCCGCCCGCCTCGGGTTAAAGCGCACTACACTGCAATCAAAGCTTAGCAAGTTAAAAATCAATCCCGCAGACTACCGGATATGAATGCGCAAGCCCACCTGACAGGGGATGCGCCCTCAGCGTATTCTTTTTAAATGACGCCACGATTTAAGCGAGTCCTGGAAGCTGCTTTCTGGTTTGTTATCGGCTTTGTGACCCATCTGCTCTTGCATCACTACCATCACATTGGCCCTTAATCCGGCTCTCCTGCTGAAAGTTCTACGGTTTCATCCAATGAAAAAGCCCTCGCCTGCGCGAGGGCTTTTTCCGGGGGGACAACATTGAGGCGTCGAGGTCTAGCGGTAACTATTTCGGTTGCTGTTGCTGGTCAGGAGTCGTAGCGGGAGCGGCAGGACCGCTCGAAGCCAACTGCTCCAGGTCATTTTTCAGCAGGCTGATTTCCACGCGCCCGCCGCTCAGATGCTTCGTCTTGGCGTCTTCATCGGCAACCGGGGCATTGCCCATGCCAACGAGATAAATCCGGTAGACCGGAATCTCGTTATTGAGCACCATGTAGCGCACCACCGACTCGGCCATCTTCTGCGAGTTGGTAATTGCGGTCTGGCCCTTGCCGGAAGCGAAGCCCTGCACTTCAATAATGTAGCCGCGCTGGCCCTTCACACCATTGGACATCTCGTCGAGAGCGTCCTTGGCGTTCTTGCTCAACACAGTCTGCCCAGGCTTAAAGCGAATCTCAGTCTGGTTCGAAGCTTTGTATTGATCGATGTTGCCAACCACCGTCTCCACCGTCTGGATTCGCGTCGTGGCTTCCTGTGCGCTCTGCTGCGCCATGGTGGCCTTGTTGCCGGCATCGATGGCGTGCTGATCGGCCTCGTTAGCCTTATCCGAAGCGAGTTTAATACCGGCCTGAGCGCGGGAATCGGTGTCGCGGATGGCGCGGCTGTTGGCGGCGGTCAGATCATCGAGTTCGTTCACGCGATCGCGGATCGGCTCAGTTTGCCGCTTCACATAGTTCTTGCGGGCGAATGGATTCACACGTCCCCAGAATCCTTCGCGGCTGGGCGGCTGTAGAGGCTGCTTGCCGGTTCCGGTAGCGCTATCGGTGGTAGCCGGTTGCGATGCCGCCGGCTGGCTGGACTGATCCTGAGTAGACGAAGTTTGTGCGAAGGCCGGGACGGCTAGCGTTGCGGCCAACGACAAAGTAGCAAGCATGCGAGTGTTCATCGAACTTCCTCCATTTTGGGGGAGCGTTTGTTGCTCCACTCCAGCACGCCAATTAACGGGCGTGTTGCGTGATTTCTAATTGCGTCCCCTAAAACAACCGGTATGCGCTGACGCCGCACACACCAGAAATCCTCAAAACCCTTGGTACCGCGAATAACCGGTACCTGCGATTTCTATTACAGGTCAGATGCCAAAACGGGCCTTTTTGTTGAGCCGCTAAACCATTGATATCTAAGATATTGTATCCTTCCCCCAGATGCTGGGGGTAGTCTTAATGAAGCTACATACGGTAATTTTGGCAAACCTGATATAAAAACTGCGTAAATCTGGAAGGGTTAAGGGGAGCGCAATTTTGGGCTCAATGGAGTGGGAAATTAAGCGATTACTGGCGGTCGCGGGACAACTTCATTCGCGGCAGGTAATTCGAGTCATTCTACTGATTACCGCACTGGGTACTGTAACTCCCAGTTTCGCTGAAACCGCTACTCCCCCCGAGGAACCAGCGCCCGGAATGGCCTCGTCTCACATTCCAGCCGATCATTTGCAGCGCTATTCCGATCTGGCGCTGGCATGGATGCAACAATATTTGCGCATCGACACCACGAACCCACCCGGCCACGAGATGCGCGCTGTTTCTTTCTACAAGCAGATTCTCGATCAGGAAGGCATTGAAAATCGCGCCTTCGAATACACGCCGGAGCGCGGGGATCTGTGGGCACGGCTGCCGCATACCACGGCAGAGGCGAAGAAGCCGATCATTCTGCTCAACCACATGGATGTCGTCACAAGTGACGCCGCGCACTGGAAAGTTCCCCCTTTCAGTGGCGAGATTAAGAGCGGATGGCTGTGGGGGCGCGGCGCGCAGGATATGAAAGATGAAGGCCTCGCGCAACTGGTCGTGATGGTTATGTTGAAGCGGGAGAAAGTCGAACTCGACCGCGATGTGATTTTTCTCGCCGTAGCCGACGAGGAAGCCGATGGCACGGGTACAGACTGGTTTATCGCGCATCAACGGGATTTGCTGGGGAACGCCGAATTTCTTATTAATGAGGGCGGCGAAAATCTCCTCGAAAACGGCAGGGTGAAATATGTTGGTGTAGACGTTGGGGAAAAGACTACGTTCTGGTTGCATGTGGTGGCACACGGCAGGCCGGGACACGCTTCGCGTCCCATTCCGGATTCCGCGCCCAATCGCCTGATCCACGCGCTCAACCACATACTTGCCTATCAAACACCATTGAAAGTACTACCGGTCGTTGAAGAATTTCTGCGCGAGATGGCACCCTACGAACCGCCGGAGGAAGCCCGCGAATACCGGAACATCCGTAAAGAGATCGAAGACAAAAAATTTCAGCAGCAGGTCGACAAAGATGAATCTCTTAACTTCCTGCTGCGCGATACCATTTCTTTAACCATGATGGGCGGATCTGAACAGACAAACGTGATTCCTCCCGAAGCGTGGGCAAATTTGGATGTTCGCATCCTTCCGGGCGGGGATCCCAAAGATTTACTGGAGCAGATTCGCAGGGTGGTGAACGATCCAAATGTGACCGTGGAACCGCTGAATGCCGAGTTCCGCGAAGCAAATTATTCGCCTACGAATACCGCTTTGTATGAAGCGATTCGCAAAGTCTCGGCAAAATATTTCCCCGGCACGCCGGTGGTGCCGCATATCACCAGTGGGTACACAGAGAATCAGCGTTACCGCCCGCTGGGCATTCAAGCCTATGGGTTCAATCCGTATGCGGCCACAGAAGAAGAGGGCAACACCGAACACGGCAACGACGAACGAATTCGAGTGGAAGAGGTGCGCCGCGGGCCCCGGATTCTGTTTGATGTAGTGACGTCAGTGGCGGGAGAAAAGTAGCGCACCAGTTTGCAGGCTAGCGCGGATTCTAGTTTCTTCTACAAAATCCTCGGAAGATTGGCCTATTCGCCGTAACCTTATTGCCTGTATGCAGTTATTCCCTTTATGACGCTGCGCGTGTGACATTTGTCATGCGCTCTCGATGACGATCTCCACTAGTGAACTTTGTTCGTCTAAGGAATTATGGCAATGGCGGTTTCGGTTTCGGGGTTCGGAGTCATGAACAAGCACGGGATAACAGTGGGCGCGGTTGTCGGCCACAAGATGGTTCGGTTATGCTGGTTGCCAAATTGGGGTGTGCGCTTTCCTAGTGTTGTCCGGCTTAGAGTTTCTCCCGGGGTTCGTTTATGACCTTGACTCGATTCGTAACCAAGAATGCCTTCCGCAATAAGCGCCGCAGCATCCTGACAGTGTTGAGCATTGCGTTCTCGTTACTCCTGCTTACGCTGATGATGACGATCTGGCGGGCGTTCTACCTTGACGAAGGCAGCGCTCAATCCGCCGAGAGGCTGGTGGTGCGGCACCGGGTTTCTTTGACCTTCTCTTTGCCCGGCTTCTATCGCGAAAAAATTCGCGCTGTGCCTGGAGTCGTGGCCGTCGTCCCGATCTCGTGGTTCGGGGGAATTTATAAAGATAACAAGCCGGAAAATTTTTTCGCGCAGTTCGGCACTGATCCCGAAGAGTTTTTCAAAGTCTTCCGGGACATTCAAATGCCTGACGATCAGTTCAAGGCATGGCAACGGGATCGGCAGGGCGTAATCGTCGACGACACACTGGCTAAGAAATATGGGTGGAAGATCGGCGACCGGATCATTCTGAAAGGCAACATCTATCCCGTGGATCTGGAGTTGTATGTGCGGGGGATTTTTACATCGTATCCCGATAATAAGGCGGTGTATTTCAACGCGAAGTATGTCGAAGAGGCGGTTGCTTTTTTCAAGGGGCAGGCGGGGACGTTCAGCATTCTTGCGGCTTCTCCCGGGGTCGTGAGCCAGGTCGCAAGCACGGTGGACGATATGTTCCGCAACTCGCCGCAGCCGACGAAAACGGAGAGCGAGAAGGCGTTCGGCCTGGAGTTCGTGGCCATGCTAGGCAACGTGAAGGCGTTCATCCTGATGATTTGCTCGGCGGTGGTGTTTGCAACGCTGCTGGTTTCGGCGAATACGATGGCTATGTCGATTCGCGAGCGAACGCGGGAAGTGGCCGTGCTCAAGACTTTAGGATTTACGCGGCAGAGCGTGCTGGGGCTATTTGTGAGTGAAGCTGTTGCACTGGCGTTGGTGGGCGGGGTGATCGGTATGGGCCTGGCGTACTTGTTAATTTACGCGGTGAGCCACTCGCCCTACATGAGCTTCTACCATCTGAAGTTGACCCCTGGCATGTGGGCCGTGGCTTTGCTGGTGTCGGGATTGGTGGGGCTAGTAAGCTCGCTGTTCCCGTCTTATACAGCGTCGCAGGTAAATATTGTGGACGGTCTTCGCCATATTGGTTGAGTTTGGAATGAGATTATGACGCTGGGCGGGTTTGTGGTGCGCAATACGTTTCGCAACAAGCGGCGCAGTCTGCTGACGATGCTGAGCATCAGCTTTTCGCTGCTCTTGCTGACGCTGATGATGTCGATCTGGCGCACGTTTTATATCGACTCGGGGCCTCCGGATTCCGCAAAGCGCCTTATTACGCGGGACCGCGTCTCGCTGGCATTTTTTCTGCCGGCGTATTACCGCGACAAGATTCGAAGCGTGCCCGGCGTTGTAGCCGTAGTGCCGATGACCTATTTCGGAAACGTCTACAAAGATGACCGTTCGACGAACTCCTTCGCGCAAGTGGTTACCGACCCGGATGAGTATCCCAAGGTGGCAGCGGACAAGATCGTCGCACCCGACCAGTTGCTGGCCTGGCAACGAGACCGTACCGGCGCCATGGTCGATATCGAGTTGGCTAAGAAGTTCGGATGGAAGATTGGCGACCACCTGACTTTGCAGAGTCCGTATTTTCCGGTGCATCCCGAGGTCACGATACGCGCGATCTACACCATCGATCCACCGGTTCGCTCGTTGATTTTCAATACCAAGTATCTGGAAGAGTCGGTGGATTGGTTTAAGGGGCAGGCAGGGTGGTATCTCATACAGGTCGCGTCGCCCAGCGACGTGGCGCCCGTCTCCAAAGCCGTCGATGAAATGTTCCACAACGCACCGCAGCGAACCAAGACGGAGAGCCAGCAGGCGTTCCAGCTTTCGTTCGTGTCATCTTTGGGCAACGTGAAAGCGTTTATTCTCGGCATCTGCGGGGCGGTGGTGTTTGCGATTCTTCTGGTTTCGGGCAATACCATGGCCATGTCAATCCGCGCGCGAACGCGTGAAGTGGCGGTTCTCAAAACGCTAGGGTTTACGCGCCAGCGTGTACTGTCGATGTTCGTGGGCGAAGCGATATCTTTGGCACTAGCGGGCGGAATACTCGGAGTTCTGGGAGCAACCTTGCTGATACGCTGGCTGACTCACTCTCCGGTGGCGATTGGGGTTCCCGCGGGCATGAAGGTTACCATTCCGACCATGTTGGCGTCTCTGCTGGTGGCTGCGACTGTTGGATTCATCAGCGGTTGTCTGCCAGCATACAACGCATCGCGCACGAATATTGTTGAGGGCTTGCGGCATATTGGATGAATTGCGAGTGAAAAATTAAGAGAGAACTATGGCGATACCGATCAGCTATAACATACGGAATTTGAAGCTTCGCAAGGGTCTTACGGTCATGACCGCGCTCGGCATCGCGCTCACCGTAACGACCGCGATTTTTTTGATGGCGTTGCTGGCAGGTTTGCAGCGGGCTTTTGTTTCCAGCGGCAATTCGAACAACGTGCTGGTGCTGCGCAAAGGATCGGAGGCCGAACTTTCGGGCGGTTTTGACGCGTCGCTGTTTCCCACGCTAAAGGTTCTCCCCGGCATCGCAAAAGATAGCCACGGCGAGCCCATGGTTTCCGGAGAGTGGGTGGTGGTCATCGTGCTTCCGCGCAAAGACGGGACGGGCGAGGTCAATGTTACCGTGCGTGGCATGATGCCTGACGGTCTGGAGTTGCGCCCCAGTGCGAAGCTGATCGAAGGCCGCTGGTTTCAGACAGGCCAGCGAGAAGTGGTCGTAAGCAAGTCGATCCGGTCCCGATTTTCGCATGCCAATATCGGCGATACGATGGAATTCGGCAAAGGATCATGGAAAGTGGTCGGCGTGTTTGACGCCGGTGGATCGGCTTATGAATCGGAGATTTGGTGCGATGTAAATCAGATGTCCGCGGATTTTGACCGGCAGGGCGGTTTTTCGTCGGCGTATTTGCGAGCTACCGACGCCATCGCCGCCGATGCTCTCAAGAATCGCGTCAGCGACGATCAGCGGCTCAAGCTGGAAGGAGTTCTCGAAACCGATTACTACGCCAAGCAAACCAGTTCGGGAGCGCCCATTAAATACATCGGCATCGTGGTGGCGATCATCATGGCCATTGGATCGAGCTTTGCGGCGATGAACACGATGTATGCGGCAGTGGCTTATCGCGGGCGCGAGATTGCGACGCTGCGCGTACTGGGATTTTCGCGTCCGTCGATTTTGACTTCGTTTGTTTTGGAATCTTTATTGCTCGCACTGCTAGGTGCGGTGGCGGGAATTTTATTGATGCTGCCCTTCAACGGAATGCAGACGGGAACGTCCAATGCAGTAACGTTTAGCGAAGTTGTGTTTAGCCTGCAAATCACGCCGCGGGTTGCTTTGTATGCGATCGTTTTTGCGCTGCTGATGGGATTTTTCGGAGGGCTGTTTCCGGCGTGGCATGCGGCGCGGCAGAACATTCTCGCGGCATTGCGCGGTTGATCTCTGATTTTAAGAAACTAAAGCAGCACATAACCCGTATTTACATTTATGGCGATTGACGCAAAACACGAAGATTTACAAAGCCTGCGCATCGACCGCTCGGCGCGGGGATCGAGTGATGGCGAACCTCCTGCTTGGGCGCGCCGCTACATCGTAATCGGAATTGCGGCCGTGGTTGTGCTGAGCTTGTCTATGTTGGCGTATCGATTGCTTTCGCGAGACGTGCCGGAGGTCGAAGTGACGCGAGCGTCGGCAGAAAGCAGCGACGTAGGCGGAACCGTGCTTTCGGCTACCGGATATATTGTTGCGCACCATACGATCAATGTGAACTCAAAGGTCACCGGCAGGCTGGCGTGGATCGGCGTAGAAAAGGGCGACAAGGTTAAAGAGGGACAGGTTTTGGTGCGACTGGAGGACGAGGAGTTTCGTGCCTCTTATGAACAGGCCAAGGGAGCACTAGATAACGCTCGCGCATATCTCGATGAGCTTCAGCATGGTTCGCGGCCGGAAGAGATTCAACAGGCGCAGCATAATCTTGACGAAGCGCGCGCCACGCTGGTGAATGACAAGTTAACTCTCGACCGCATGAAAGAACTTTCATCAGCCGGAGTCGTTTCACGCCAGACATTGGACGATGTGACCGCAAAGTTTGACTCGGATCAGCAGCGGGTCAATTCGCTGGATAAAGCTTTCCAGCTAATGAAAATCGGGCCTCGACCTGAAGAAATTGCCCGCGCACAGGGAGCGTTGGCGCAGGTACAAGGACAACTCGACTACGCAAAGTCACAGCTTGACGCTACTGTGATTCGCGCTCCGGTCACGGGCACGATTTTGGATCGCACTGCGGAAAAAGGTGAGCTAATCACGGCGCAGTTTGCCAGCGCGGCGGCGGGCGGGCCGCAGGGTTCCGTGGTTTCACTGGCGGATCTGAACGATCTTCAGGTGGAGCTCGATATCGCGCAGGCTGACTTTGCGCGGCTGGAACCGAAGCAGAAAGGCATCGTCACCACGGACGCGTATCCCGACCGCAAATACAACGGGGAGATCGCACAAATTTCACCCGAAGCGAACCGGCAAAAAGCTACGGTGCAGGTAAAAGTGCAGGTGCTAAATCCGGATGAATATCTGCGTCCCGAGATGAACGCCACGGTAAAATTCCTGGCGGATGAACCGAAAAACAAGAGCACACAACCCTCGGGAGCTTTTGTGCCAGCCAGCGCAGTCCGCGATCAAGATGGCAAAAAAGTGGTGTTCCTGGCCTTCGATGGCAAAGCGCGCCTGCGTGAAGTTCATATATTGAGCCAGCGCACCGACGGATTCCTCGTCGATGGATTGGTGGGCGGCGAGAGCGTGATCACCAAAGGCCCGCAGAATTTGAAAGATGGAGACACAATTAAGGTGAAGGGGTAATTTTCATGAGCAGTGTTGCTGAAGCCAACAAAGTCGCAACCGGGACGAAAGTGGTTCAGGCCCGCAATGTAAGCAAGGTTTTTAAGCGCGAGGCCTTTGAAGTGAAGGCGCTCGACGACGTTTCCATCGATATCGCGTCGGGGGAGTTTCTCGCTCTGATGGGGCCTTCTGGCTCGGGGAAAACCACGCTGCTGAATATGATCGCAGCCATCGACCGGCCGACCTCCGGAGAATTGCTGGTGCAAAACCAGAATATTTTCCGCTTTAACGATTCGCAGGCCGCACACTGGCGCAACGAGCACATCGGCTATGTCTTCCAGACATTCAACTTGATTCCGGTACTCACAGCTTTCGAAAATGTGGAGTTGCCTCTACTGTTGACCAAGCTCAACCCCGCTCAGCGCAAGGATCACGTAATGACCGCGTTGAAGCTGGTTGGCTTGGGAGAGCGGGTACATCACTTACCTAAACAGCTCTCCGGTGGACAGGAACAGCGCGTAGCCATCGCGCGTGCCATCGTAAGCGATCCAACTTTGCTGCTGGCGGATGAACCAACCGGCGATCTGGACAGTCACTCAGCTACGGAGGTTTTAGAAATCCTAAAGAGGTTGAACGAAGACTTCCACAAAACAATTGTGATGGTCACGCACGATCCGCATGCGGCATCGTATGCGCACGTAACGCGGCATCTGGAAAAAGGAATGTTGCTGCCGCCCGGTTAAACTTAATTTATTGCCGTGCTGGCGTGGCCATGCCAGACATCGACCCGGATTCTATGTCAGCCACCCATTGCCAGGCGCGGCGGCCGTTTTCCAGCGACACGGCTTTGGCCTCGCCATACGCCACCAACCGGTTGAGCACTGTGGTTACAGAAGCCATTGGATCCTTATGGCGTTCGAGCATAGGCGGCATTCTTTCCTGAATCCGCTGGCATACATCGCGCGCACTTAAGGCGCGTTTGGCATCCATTAGAATCATGCGGCATGCTTTGGTAAATCCGGGCTGACGGCCATTGCTCTTACGGTCTACCAATTCGAGCAATTCGTCATTCAGTACGCTATCGCCAAAAAGATTGGCTAGGCCGGCTATCGTCTGCTTGATAGTCCCGATACGGCGCATCACCTCAGCCCGCTGTTGCAGAAGCTGCCGTAGCTCTTCGTGAGCCTGCCGCACGACTTCCTGTACATGCCCGTTCCCGTTGCTGATCGTTCTCACAACGCTCGCTTCGCTCTCCATAAAGCCTCCGCACTGTACTCAGCACACCTACCCACAAACTTAAGACCTATCATCAATACGAAGCAATTTGCTTCGTGGTTCCCTGTATCAGCCCTCAACCATTCGGCCCTAAGCGACGATGCTATCTTTTAGACGCGCGACATTAAGGTTAGTTAACAAGTGGCAACGCAAAAATGCTGCGGGGCAATATCTCCAAAAAAATGGAGCTCTCCGTTGATTTAAACAAAATCCCATAGTAGCTCTCCCGCCAATTCGGGACATTGCCCTGCCTTCCATCTCGATCTATGCCCTTCATCGCCGATTGCGACTCTAAGAGTTTCCGATGAGTCGGGAAGAGGTTTCGTTGCCTGGGTGTCAGCCGTAACACAAATCGAGCCGTCGCAGGCCCCCTTACGCGTCTTGTTGGTGGGCACTCGGGAAGAGGACTTTTTCCTGATTCGTGAAATTCTTGGCCGGAATCGCGATACTCTGCCCTCCGAACTCGATCACGCGAGTTCCCTGCCGGAGGCCAGAGCAAAGCTACAGGAAAGCCATTACGGCCTAATTCTGTTTGAGCACGAAACCGGGGATGCGGCGGCGGCCAACATGCTTGCCGAATTTCTACAAATGGGCCGCGCCATCCCCTTCATCGTGCTCACCGAGCGCGCGGACGAAAAAGCGGTCGCCGAGATCATTAACGCGGGTGCATGGGATTTCGTGGAGAAATCGCAACTCAGCGGCGCCAACCTGATGCGCACGATCCGCTGCTCCATGAATCTATATGCGACGCAGCAGCAACGCCGGTTAGCGGAAGATGCGCTGCGCAAACTTTCCTGCGCGGTCGAGCAATCGGGCGACGCGATCACGATCACGAACAGCGATGGCGTCATTGAATATGTGAATCCGGCTTTTGAATCGGTGACCGGTTATTCGAGACAGGAAGTCCTTGGCCAAAGCCCTAGCATTTTGGCGTCCGGCCAGCAGCCGCCGGCAATTTTCCGCGATTTATGGGAGACGATCAGCATTGGCAACGTTTACCACAATATTCTCGTGAATCGAAAAAAGAACGGCGAATTGTATTACGTCGACGAAAGTATCAGCCCGATACGAGATACTGCGGGGAACATCACTCACTTTGTCTCGAACGCACGCGATCTCACAAAAAGGCTGGATCTTGAAGCGCAGTTGCAACAAGCACAAAAGATGGATGTAGTCGGCCGTCTCGCTGGAGGTGTGGCGCATGACTTCAACAATCTGTTAACCGTCATCACGAGCTATTCCGAACTGGCGCTCGATTCCGTGATTCCGGGCAGCGCCACGCAGAATCGTCTACAAGAAATACTCTCCGCAGCCCGGCGCGCGGCCGAGTTAACCCGACAACTGCTCGCATTTAGCCGTAATCAACCACAAGCTTTACGTGTGGCAGAGCTTAACCCCGTAGTGAGCGGCATTGTTAAAACTTTGCATCGCTTGATCGGAGAGGATATAGAACTGAAATTTATTGCAGGGGAAGGAATGGGCAGAATCCGCCTCGATCCCATGCAGATCGAGCAGATTCTCATGAACCTGGCGGTAAATGCGCGAGATGCGATGCCGCAAGGCGGAAAATGCACGATTGAAACGTCAAATGCGCTGCTCGATGAAGAGTACGTTGCCAACAAAAATGCCCTGATTCCCACGGGAAGATATACGGTCCTCACCGTCTCCGATACGGGGTACGGCATTTCCGCGGAACATCTCCCACATATCTTCGAACCTTTCTACACGACAAAACCTTTTGGAAGAGGAACGGGCCTCGGGTTGGCGACCGTCTATGGCATCGTCAAACAGAATCATGGATTCGTCTGGGCTTACAGCGAAGCTGGAATGGGCACGGTATTCAAGATTTATTTGCCTTGCGTCCAAGATCGCACCGCCATAGCAGAGCCTTCTGAACCAGCGGGGGAATCTATTTCTCGTGGCAGCGAAACGCTTCTTCTGGTTGAAGATGAAGAAGCCTTGCGCCGAGCCACCGGCGAATTTTTGAGCTTACACGGCTACACTGTTCTGGAAGCGAAAGATGGAGCCGACGCATTATCTCTTGCGAAACATCACGACAAGCCGATCGATCTCGCTGTTACGGATGTGGTGATGCCCCACATCAGCGGAGGCCAGCTCGCTAAGGAGTTGGCAACGATCCATCCTGATGCTCGAGTGTTGTTTGTCTCCGGTTATGCAGGCCAAACGATTCTGGATCACAAAGTAGTGGACGTGGAAAACAATTTTCTTCAGAAGCCGTTTACGCTAACGCAGTTGGCCAGCAAAGTACGGTCAGTGCTGGAACGCAGCAGCATAGCGGCGCAGTTACCACAAGAGACAGTGGGATCTTCCTTCAGCCAATTGCTCAAAAGTGACTGAGCTTTCCATCTTTTAAGCGGAATCGCTCTCCGCGCCAGATCACGGTGTGGCCGGCGAGGCTCAAAATCCATACCCACACTGCGATCAGATCCCGTAGCGGAATCAGCCACGCATATCTGACCACTTGTCGATCTGAAAGAATCCTCCAACCGACTGTCCACGCCACCGCAAATCGCAGAATGAACGTAAGAGCGAGTGCTGCACAAGACCAGGCAGATGCTTTGCTTGCCACCAAATTCAGCAATGACCACAGAATTCCAAATGTAAAAACCAATCCGAAGTAGCCGCGCGCGCGTGCGTCGCGAACCCCGCGCGCCCAGCGAAGTTGATGGTCCATGTAATCGCGTAGCCGGTAGGCAGGGAGATAGGTCTCGACCACGACATCCGAAAGCTTTACCTCAAGATTCAAGGTGGCAATGCGCTTTCCCAATTCGTAATCGTCGGCAAGGTAATCGAGAATAGCGTTGAAGCCGCCGATCTTTTCCAATTCAGAGCGGCGAAATGCGAGAGTAGAACCCAATCCAAAATGAATGCCGCCCTCGATCTGCCGTGCAGCCAGAACGCCGGCATTAAAGTCTGTACTGATACCCAGTGCCTCCAGGCGTGACCCCAGCGTCGCGGAGGACATTCCGCGGTAAAGACAAGTCACCATTCCTACTCTCGGATCGGCAAGCGACGCTGTCACTCGCCGTAGATAATCAGGCTCAACACGGATGTCGCTGTCGTTGACAATCAAACAGCTATAACGCGCCTCCGGCAACATCTGTACAAGATTGCTGACCTTTACATTTGCGCCCAGGATTTTTGAGCAAACGATCAGCCGAATTTTGCGGTCCGGAAATTCCCGCTGCAAAGCGTGCACACTTTCGATCGCCGGATCATTCGGATCGCTTACCCCAAAGATGATTTCGTATTCCGGGTAATCCTGAAGGCAGTGGCTGCGAAAGCTCTCGTAGATTTCAGGATCGGTGCCCTTCAATGGTTTGAGAATGGAAATTGGTGGCAGCGACTCTATCGGCCGGATTTGCGCGTTCCGTTGCTCACGTTTTCGCTCACGAAGAAATCCGGCTGCGCTCCAAATGCAAAGAAGATAGTAAAGCGAACTGGAAAGGATTCCGGCGGCGGAGATGATTTGAACTGCCGTGAGAATGAAGTGCATCATGCGCGAACGGGAATACTATTCGTAACGCAATGCCTCAATCGGATCAAGATTTGCGGCCTTCCAGGCAGGATAGATGCCAAAGACAAGGCCAACTCCTGCGGCGGAAGCAAAACCAAAGACCGTCCAGAACATCGACATGCGCGCCGGCAGCGAAGGCCACATCTCGGGAATAATTCCCACAATCATCGCACCCAATAAAATCCCCATCACTCCTCCCACCGCCGTAAGAATCATCGCCTCCAGCGTGAACTGCAGAAGGATGTCGCGCTTGCGCGCGCCGATCGCTTTACGCACTCCGATTTCTCGCGTTCTCTCCGTGACGCTGACAAGCATGATATTCATTACGCCCACGCCACCCACAATCAAGCCAACGCTCGAAATCGCGAACATTCCGACGAACAACATGCCGGTAAGCTGGTTCCAAACATCGGAAATGGAGTCCGATGTAAAAAGCGCAAAATTATCCGGCTTATTGGCAGGAACTTTGCGCCGGCGGCGCAGCAGTTCGCGAATTTCATCCATAGCCTTTGGCATGTCGTCATGGGATGTGGCTTTGGCGCTGATCCAGTGATCTTTCAATTCGGGGTGAAGTGTGCGGAAAGTCGTCAGTGGAAAAAAGATCCGGTTGTCGTTAGGATCTTTGCCGCCGCCAAAAACTGACTTCAGTTTTGCCATGGTGCCTATGACTTCAAACAGGCGCCCATCGATGTTGATCTCTTTCCCGAGCGGGTTCTCCACGGGAAACAATTCCTCTGCGGTATCGTGGCCGAGAACGATGACGGTGGCGCGGCGTTCGTCGTCGGCGTCGGTAAACCACCTTCCCGAAGACATAGGAAGGTCAAATACATCTTTCACGGACGCGGTATCGCCTTCGAGAATCGTGTTCTTGACCTTGCGGTCCTGATATTTCACGGCGAAGGTGCCGACGCCGAGTTCAGGACGAAAGAAACGAATTCCCGCGGAAACATCTTTGACGTGGGGCAATTGGCGAATCGCTTCCGCGTCCTCGAAAGTCAGCTTCTTGCGGGTGCGCATTTCTTCGGTGGGGCGGCCGAAGGTGAAAGGCTCCAGATGATAGGCAAAGATAATATTGGATCCGATGCTGGTGACGACTTCGCGAACATTTTCATCCAGGCCGCGCCCGATGGAAGAAACTCCGATAACCATGGCGACGCCAATCACGATTCCGAGGACGGTCAGCGCCGAGCGCAGCTTGTTGCCGCGGATGGTGTCCGTCGCCATCTGGACGATCTCGCCGAATTCGTCTTTGCGAATCATGAAGGGATTGGGTAATTTGGTAATTTTGTAACTGGATAATTTAGAGACTTTTGCATTCGCAGCTTTGCTTTTAAATTATTCACTTGCCAAATTACACAATTACTAAATTGTTTCAGGTTTCGAACCTTAGCGCTGCGATGGGGTCCAGCTTTGCCGCTTTCCTCGCTGGGTAGACTCCAAAGAATACTCCTACGCTGGCGGAGACTATCAAGCCTGCGGCCACTGCCCAGAGCTTGATCGCTGAGGGCATGCCGATGAGCAAAGTTACCGTTTCCGCTACTACTACTCCAGACAGCACTCCCAGCGCGCCCCCTGCGAGAGCGAGCGTCACCGCTTCGATTAGAAATTGCAGCAACACATCATTCCGGCGCGCGCCAAGCGCTTTGCGAATACCGATTTCACGGGTGCGCTCGGTTACGGCTACCAGCATGATGTTCATGATCACGATGCCGCCGACTACCAACGAAATGCAGGCGATGCCGATGGTCGCGATGAAAAATGTTGAGCTGAAATCGCTCCAGATACCGAGCAGGCTGGCGTTGGTTTCGATGTCGAAACTGTCATCGCCGCCGGGCGTATCATGGCGCTTGGCGCGAAGCGCGGCGCGGGCCTCATCAGCAGCTTCGTTGAGCGGAACACCGGCCGCCCACGCTTTCCCAGAGATTCGGATGCTGTTGTTGTGAACCCCGTACTGCTTTAGATAAGACGTGATGGGAATCATCACGTAGTTGTCGGCACTTTGCCCAAGGGTGGTGCCTTTTTTCGCGCCCACTCCAATCACCTGGTATGTCCAGCCATCCAGGCGTATTTCCTTCCCTATCGGGTCGGTTCCTGCCATCAGATGGTCGACAATATCCGTTCCGACCACGGCTACGGGAGAGCGATTGCTCAGATCTGTTTCGTTAATCATGCGGCCATTGGCGAGATCGGTGTCGTAAATGGGCGCCATCGATGGCGTAATTCCGCGCACTGAAGTATCGCTGATCGATTGCTCAGCGTATTTCACGTGGCCGGTTTCATTGCGGACAACCGCGCCAATGTACTCGCAGTGGCGGCAGGCATCGGCAACGGCCTGGTAATCGTCCATGGTCAAATCTTTGCGCTTCTCGCCTTCGAGGTACTTATCTACGTTTGTAACCGCCGGAGATACCTTGAAAATAATGAAAACATCCGCGCCCAGATTGAAAACCTTCTGCGCCACATAATCGTTGATGCCGGAAACGAAGGTGACCACCGCGATCACTGCGGCCACGCCAATCACCACGCCGAGCAGCGTGAGGATCGAGCGCAGTTTATTCGCCCACAGCGACTTCAGCGCGATTTTTATGGCCTCAGTAACGTGCATGATCCGGCTTCCGGCATTCAGCTTCCGGCATCAAGTTTATCCCGATGGATCGTGCCCAGGTAAGAAAAGAACTATCGGCATACATTCAACCTGGAAAGCCCGGATGCCGAACGCCAAAAGCCGCTTTTCTCCGCCGTATATAATGAACAGGTTGGCAGCTGGGCCGGACGGTCGCTTTTCGCGTCTTCGCTGGAAACGGCGGAACGCGGGTAGAGGAAAGTCCGAACTCCGCAGAGCAGTGTGCCGGATAACGTCCGGGAGGGCGGATTCAAGTCCGTTCGACGGAAAGTGCCACAGAAAAGATACCGCCCAAATCTTCATCGATAAGGGTAAGGGTGAAAAGGTGCGGCAAGAGCGCACCGCCGAGGCAGCAATGCAGCGGGCAGGGCAAACCCCACACGGAGCAAGACCAAATAGGGAGGAAGTCGTGGCTTCGGCCGCGACACGTGCCGGCTCGGTGCGTCAAACCTTCGGGTAGGTCGCTAGAGCCGCGCAGCGATGCGCGGCCCAGAGGAATGGCCGTCCAACCGGAGCAATCCGGCGGACAGAATTCGGCTTACAGGTCCGGCTGCCACAATTTATATTTCCAGAGCTCCTCGCGGCTTTTACAAACTTGATGACTCTTTCCAAATGTCAATCCCGCCTTCCGTGGCATAGCGGTCGATCTCTTTGAGTTCGTCAGCGCTGAATGCGAGGTTTTCGAGACTCTTCAGCGAATCCGCTAATTGATCGACTGTACGTGCTCCGATAAGCGCGGAAGTCACACGCGGGTCGCGTAATACCCACGCAATCGCCATTTGCGCCAAAGTCTGTCCACGCCTTTCGGCGATGCCGTTGAGTTCCCGGATGCGGCGGAGATTCTCCTCCGTGATCATGTCTTTGTTAAGTGAATCTGCCTTGGTAGCGCGGGCACCCGCGGGAATGCCAGCCAGATACTTTTTGGTTAACATACCTTGCGCCAACGGCGAGAAGGCGATACAGCCAACACCCAGATCCTCAAGAGTTTGAAGAAGGCTCTTCTCTATCCAGCGGTTGAGCATGGAATAAGACGGCTGGTGGATCAGCAATGGCACCTGGTAGGACTTGAGTATCTCGGCAGCCTGAGCTGTGAGTTTGGGAGAATAAGAGGAAATGCCCACATAGAGCGCCTTGCCTTGCCGGTGCAGGGTCGCGAGCGCACTCATGGTTTCTTCCAGCGGTGTCTCGGGATCGACGCGATGCGAATAAAAGATATCGACGTATTCAAGTCCCATGCGCTTCAAACTCTGATCGCACGACGCGATGAGGTATTTGCGTGAGCCGCCGATATCGCCATAGGGCCCGGGCCACATATCCCAACCTGCCTTGGTTGAGATGACAAGTTCGTCCCGGTGGGCTTTGAAGTCCGCCGCCATAACCCGCCCAAAATTCTCTTCCGCCGAGCCGTACGGAGGCCCGTAATTGTTGGCGAGATCAAAATGGGTAATACCGTGATCGAAGGCGTAATGCAGGATGGAACGCCCGGTTTCAAAGACGTCGTCACCGCCAAAATTCTGCCAAAGGCCAAGCGATATTGCCGGCAGTTTTAGGCCCGAACGGCCACAGCGGCGATAGGGCATGGAATCGTAGCGTGAAGACACCGCAGTATAAGGAATGGCAAAGCTCATGTCTTTAACTCCAATTATTGCGAAATTCGAAACTATTTTTGCCGCTCACAGTCTACGACACGATCTGTACTACGATTTTAACTGGAAGCTGCGGGATCACTTTGCCGACCCATCGCATGCGACGAAATTAACGAGAACGCCCCGTGTTAGTAAAACGATTTACTTGGCTGATATTATTCAATTTCTTCGGTTAAGTTTTTAGTACGCTTCTCGCAGATTCCCGCCAGTAAGATCGTTTTCTGGCGAGCATAATGACTTTAAGGGCGGCGCATTCCGCACGTGATGCTTGAACCCAAAGATGCGCAGGAGATAGTGAGTGAATAATTCGGCCTTTCGTATAATCGTTGGCATCTGCCTCGCCGCATCACTTGGACCCAGGGTCTTTGCCCAGCCGGCGCCCGAAACAAAGGGATGGATGAAGATTGAAGGCTGGACCTTACAGTCTTCGGCAAATGTCACAGAAACGGGAGACGCACTGTCGAATCCCGACTCCCGCATCACAAATTGGCACCCAGCAGTGGTACCGGGCACGGTGCTTGGTTCGTTGGCGAAAGATAAAATCATTCCTGACCCTTACTACGGCGTCAACCTGCGCAACCTCATCGGCAGTAAATTCAGGAACGACAAAGTTCTCTCCGAACTCCCCATGGATGCGGAAAGCGAGTTTGCCGTACCCTGGTGGTACCGCGCGGAATTTACTGTTCCGGCGGATTTCAAAGGAAAAATCGTTTGGCTGCACTTTGGTGGAATCAATTATCGGGCGGATATCTGGATCAACGGGCAACAATTAGCCAACGCAACCACCGTGGCAGGTACGTGGCGTATCTACGAATTCAACATCACGCAGTTGGCGCGACTCGGCGCAAAAAATGTAATTGCGGTGAAGGTCTATCCGCCGAAGGATACGGACGATTTGGCGGTTTCCTATGTGGACTGGAATCCGGGATCTCCCGATCGATACATGGGGCTATTCCGCGAAGTTACGCTCACTGCCAGCGGTCCAGTGGCAGTTCGATATCCCGCCGTCATGTCACACCTCGAGCTGTCCGATACAACGAAAGCCCAGCTCACGGTTGTGGCCCGGTTGGTAAATGGTACGGACAAGCCGCAGACTGGAACGCTTCACGGCAGTGTCGAAGATATTCAATTTTCCCAGGAAATAGAACTTAAGCCACAAGAAACCAGGGATGTCGTCCTCGATCCGGGCGCATTTCCGCAGTTGAACATGCAGAATCCGCGCCTTTGGTGGCCGGCGCAGATGGGAACGCCCAATCTCTACACGCTGCAACTGCGATTCGTCGTCAACGGCGAGGACTCCGACCGCACCGAAAAACGCTTCGGCATACGCGAGATCACCTCAGAACTGGATTCACACGACCATCGCCTCTTCCTCGTAAACGGCAAGAAATTGCTGATTCGCGGTGGTGGTTGGGCGATGGATCTATTAATGCAGAAAAGTAAGCAGCGGCTGGAAGATGAGTTCCGATACGTGCAAGACATGGGTCTCAACACGATTCGGCTCGAAGGAATGTTTGAGACGGAAGAGTTTTTTGATCTCGCCGATCAAAAAGGCATTTTGGTCATGGCAGGATGGTCGTGCTCGTTATGGGAAACGTGGCCGAAGTGGCAGAAAGAGCAGGTGGATGTCGCCGGCCAATCGCTGCGCTCACAAATTTTACGGCTGCGATCTCATCCCAGCATGCTGGTATGGCTGAATGGAAGTGACAACCCTCCTCCACCTAATATCGAAAACATGTATCTGGGCATTGAACGGGAATATCTGTGGCCGAACCCGGTCATTTCTTCCGCCTCGCAACAAGATACGTCCATTACGGGAAAGAGCGGAGTGAAGATGACTGGGCCCTACGAGTATGTTGTTCCCGAATTCTGGACGGAAGAGCGCGATGACGAAGGAGACCGCGGCGGGGCATTCGGTTTTAACACGGAGACCGGACCTGGGCCGGCAATTCCGTCCATCGAAACGTTGGAACAGATACTTCCGAAAGAACACCTCTGGCCGATCGATGACTGGTGGACCTTCCACGCAGGTCTCGGCGATTTCAAAGATTTTCATGTACAAAGAAGGGCATTGAACGAACGTTATGGCGAAGCTGCGAATCTCGATGACTTCCTCATGAAGTCACAGGTGATGAGGTATGAAGCGATTCGCGCGATGTACGAGGCATATACGCGCAATAAGTATGAGGCGACCGGCGTAATCGTATGGATGCTGAACAATGGCTGGCCGTCTTTTATCTGGAACCTCTACGACTACGAACTGCGCGTGGCCGGCGGATACTTCGGAGCAAAGAATGCGCTCGAAGGCTTGCATCCGATGTATGGATACGACGACCGGGCCGTCTGGGTTTTGAATAGTGAGTACCACGATGCGGACAAGTTGAGCCTTACCGCCAAGATTTATGACTTGAATATGAAAGAACTTTTTTCGCGCCAGGCGAATGTGGATGCAGCCGCGGATAGCACGAATCGAGTTTTTACACTGCCTCAGATTAGCCACTCGACGCCGGTATATTTTTTGAAGCTGACGCTCCACGATGCTGCCGGAAAGTTGGTTGGCTCAAACTTCTATTGGCTAACCAGCAAGCCTGAGACGATTACCCATGGGATCATCAACATGGGAGACGGGTTTGCGCAGAACTTCGCGGACTTCCATTCGCTCAACCAATTGGCGAAGGTCAATGTGAAGACGACGGCGCAGACGACACGGGAGCACGGCGATCAGGTTACGCACATCACACTCCACAATGAAACCCAGACTTTGGCGTTTTTCGTCCGACTGAATCTTAACGTTTGCGGTACCGGTACAATCTCGGGCAAAGAAATTCTTCCCATCTTGTGGAGTGATAACTATGTTTCGCTATTGCCGGGCGAGGCTCGGGAGGTGACTGCGACTTATCGTGCTGATCTCCCCGAACCAGTCCGCGTCGATGTCACGGGATGGAATGTAAACCACCTGGCGACCGAGTGCGCTCAAGGTTCGCCCTAGCCGGCGCAGTAATGCTCTCTTCCGGTAGCAATAGCAATCAATTCAGATCAAATGGAATAGTTCAGAGGACAGAAATGCGCAAGTCACACAATATCCGATGCTGGTTGATGGTTGTCTTTTTCGCCGCCACGGTTTTTGCAAACGCAGGGGCAGCGCAAGACACGAAATTCGTGCCGGGCGGGGCTTGGGAGCAGATGATGATCGCCCCTCCCGACTGCCTTTCCCCAAGCGATGAATGGAAACCGAACGACGGCGAACGCTCGTGTGTCGATCATGAAGATTGGTTGAACGACATCACGCACTGGCGCGCGGAACGAAGGATTCGAATTGGATATAACGGATCGGCCTACGAAATCCCTTCTCTGCAATGGACTCAAAGCAGCTTTATTCAGCCGCAGATGATGGTTCAGGACCGCTATTTTTATGACCCGGTTGCGGGCAAGTACACGGTCGATCGCTATCTCGACGATCTGCAATCTCGATACGGAGGAATCGATGCAGTGCTGATCTGGCCGACGTATCCGAACCTGGGCATTGACGACCGGAATCAACTCGACATGATCAGATCGATGCCGGGAGGCATCGCCGGCGTGAAACAAATGATTGCAGATTTCCACCGGCGCGGCGTTCGTGTGCTGTTCCCCATGATGATGTGGGACCAGGGAACGCGCGATCCCAGTGAATCGTGGCCCGACGCGATCGCGCATCTGATGGCGGAGATTGACGCGGACGGGATCAACGGAGATACGCAGGATGGCATTCCGGCGGCATTTTTTCAGGAGGCAGAGAAAGCTAATCACCCGCTTGCGTACCAACCCGAGGGTCCGCCGCACGACGAAGCGGTTGCGTGGAACCTGATGACGTGGGGGCAATACAAATTTCAATTCGCGCCCTACGTCGACCGCTTCAAGTGGCTTGAGACGCGGCATATGGTGAATATTTCCGATCGTTGGGCTCGCGACAAAACAGACGACTTGCAGTCTGCCTTCTTCAACGGGGTCGGGTGGGAGAGCTGGGAAAATATCTGGGGTATTTGGAACGGGATCACGCCTCGCGATGCGGCGGCTACAAGACGCGTGGCGACGATCGAGCGGGCATTCGCACCGTTCCTCACCAGCGCGGGATGGGAGCCATACTATCCAACTGTTGCGTATGGGGTTTTCGCCAGCAAGTGGCCTTCGAACAAAGCCACGCTGTGGACGATCGTCAATCGGAACGAATATGCCGTCGATGGCATGCAGTTATCGATTCCGGCTTTGGACGGAGCGCATTATTTCGATCTTTATCACGGTGTAGAGATCGTTTCTAACATGGCGCGCGGAGGAAGTTGGGTGCGTCTTTCGTTTCCCATCGAGGCTCACGGTTTTGGCGCTGTACTGCAGGTCGTCGACGAACCAGATTCATCGCTCGCACCATTGATTGCGAAGACGATGGCGCAGATGAAGAGCATGACGGCCAAACCGCTGGCCAGCTATTCGAAAGATCGTACGATCCTTGTTCAGAAAATTGTCGATATCCAGCCGACCAAGCCTCGGTCTTCATCTGGTTCCACCAGTTCATCGGAGATGGTTCATATTTCCGGCGGCGAATTTTACTTTGTTGTCCGAGGAATTGAAATCGAAGGCTCCGACGACGATGGAGTGGACGTGCAATATCCGTGGGAAGATTCGCCGCGGCGTTTCCACGAGCACATGATGCACGTCGACGCGTTCGACATCGACAAGTATCCCGTTACGAACAAAGAATTCAAGGTCTTCCTCGACGCGACGCATTACCATCCGAAAGACGATCTCAATTTTCTAAAAGATTGGCAGGGGGGAAGCTATCCGCCGGGATGGGAAAACAAACCGGTTACGTGGGTATCACTCGAGGATGCTCGGGCTTACGCCACATGGGCTGGAAAGCGGCTTCCGCATGAGTGGGAGTGGCAATATGCTTTGCAAGGACCCGAACATGACAGAAGATATCCATGGGGAAATGCCTGGAGAGCCGACGCCGTGCCACTGCCGGATGAGGACCGAACCCTGCGTGGTGCGGACAATGTGTACGCTCACGCTACCGGCATAAGCGCTTATGGCGTGATGGATATGGTCGGAAATGTCTGGCAATGGACGGACGAATATGTTGACGAGCATACGCGAAGCGCGATTGTGCGGGGCGGCAGTTATTACCGTCCTGCGGGATCGAAATGGTATTTCCCGCAAGCGTATCAGAGCGATCAGCACGGCAAGCTTCTGTTAATGGCCCCGAGCATCGATCGCTCGGGAACAATCGGCTTCCGTTGCGTGACCGATAGTCCAAAGACTCAGCCTTAGCAAGATTTCAGCCATCCTGATGGGCATCCACCGTGGCTACCGTTTCCGTATAATTATTGAAGAGAAGAAGCCTGCAGGAATTCGGCTTATCGATCTGCCTAAAGCTTGCATTGTTCCATGGAAACTCCCGTCCTCAGTGGCCAATACATTCGCCTTGAACCGCTTGACCTGTGCCACATTGACGGCCTTGCTGCCGCCGCAACTGCTGACCCATCGCTGTACCAGTGGAGTCCCGTGCCGCAAGGCAGAGAGCAAGCTGCCACCTACGCTCGAACAGCGCTCGCATGGCGCGATGCCGGGACTGCGGTTCCTTTCGCCATAATCCGGCTTACTGACAATGCGGTCATTGGTTCGACACGCTTCTGGAATCTTGAACGCTGGGCGTGGCCACAGACGCACTCAAGTTATGGCCGCCTGTCACCCGATGCTTGCGAGATTGGTTACACATGGTTTACCCGTTCTGCCATACGCACCGCCGCCAATACTGAGGCCAAATTTCTTATGCTTGCTTATGCCTTCGAAACATGGCAGGTATTGCGGGTTTGCCTTCATGCCGATGCTCGCAACCAGCGCTCCCGCACGGCCATCGAACGCATGGGCGGAAAGCTCGAAGGCATTCTCCGCGCCCACCGCATGGCCGCAGACTTTATTCCGCGCGATTCGGCGCGTTATTCCATCATCGCCGCCGAGTGGCCAGAGGTGAAGCGGCACCTTACCCAACTGCTCGACCGACACTCCTGAACCAATTTCTTATCTCGCAATTTCGACAGGAATGCTACGCTGATGACGTGAACAGAGTTTCTCCTTCTCTTTTCGTCCGCCTGATCGCAGGTCTGGCATTGTTAGTTTCGAGTTCTTCAGCGGTAGTGGCGGATTGGTCGATTCAGAAACAGCCTGCCACGCTGGTAAACGGCTCTCCCGTACTGTTTCAAGTGAAACCGCCGGTGCGGCTCAAGTCGCTGCAAGGAATCTGGCTTGGACATGCAGTTCCATTCAGTTACGACGCGGTAAGCAAAACTTGGTTTGCGCTGGCTGGCGTTAGCCTCGAAACGGCACCTGGATCTTACCCGTTAACATTGAACGGAGAAACCGCCGCGGCGAAAGAAAACGGCGGAAAGACTTCATTCATGCACAAGTTCAGCATAGGCCGGGGCAAGTATCCAAAAATCCAAGTGAAGCTCAGCGTTGAAGGCAAGTTCACCGAACCCACACCCGAACAGCAGAAAGAAATCCAGGAAGGCCAGGAAGTAAAAAAGGATTATTTGAACCGGGTGACGCCGGATCGCGAATGGTCCGGGACATTCGCTGCGCCAGCCGAAGCTACAGTTTCCGATGTTTTCGGATCAGAGCGACTATTCAATGGAAAGACATCGAGCCCGCATCTGGGCCTGGATTTTCGCGTGCCCAGCGGAACACCCGTGTCGGCTATGAATGATGGCACCGTGCTTCTGGCGCGGCCGCTTTACTTTGAGGGAAAATTTGTGGTGATCGATCACGGTCAAGGCTTGCTAAGCTTGTATCTGCATCTCTCGGAATTCAAAGTGAAGGAAGGTGACCAAGTGAAGCGCGGTCAGGTCATCGGTTTGAGCGGAGGCACGGGACGAGCCACGGGGCCGCATCTGCACGTGGCGGTACGCTGGCAAGGAACTTATCTCGATCCTGCGAGCCTGATTCGTTTGCGGTTGCCGTGAAGCAATCAGTCAGCCAGCACAAAACTGTATTGACTGAATGCTGAGTGCTAAGTGCTGGTTCACGCATTCCCGCTGGAAAGCCCGCTCAGTCCTCGCGGAGGAATGTCGCGCAACGCATCCCGCAAAGTTTCCTTCAACTCAAGATTGCGGATCAGGCGGTGCAAATAATTGGGATGAACGCCAAGAATGCGCGCTGCGTCGGCGTAGCTGCCCTGCGTTTGTTCTACGGCATCGCGAATAAGTTGCTTCTTCAATTCTTTTACGGCCGCGTGATATTTCGCTTCGGTCATTTCGGGTGAAGGCGTCCGTTCCAACAGCGATTCCGGCAAATCTTCCGGTAAAACCATGTCAGATGACCCCAAGACGAGCGCGCGCTCGATGGCATTTTCGAGTTCGCGCACATTGCCGGGCCAATCGTAGTTGACCAGGCACGACAAGGCTTCGCGGGAGATAGGACGCGGTTTTACCTTGCAACGCTTGGCATGCTTTTGCACGAAGTGGCGGGCAAGCATAGGGATATCTTCGCGGCGCTCGCGCAAAGTTGGCATGGTGACTTTCAACACAGCCAGACGGTAGTAAAGATCCTTGCGGAAAGCACCGTTGCGTACGGCCTGCTCAAGATTGCAATTGGTGGCGGCAATTAACCGGATATCGACTTTGATGGGATGCGTACCACCAACCCGTTCGAATTCCCGCTCTTGCAGCACGCGCAGCAGTTTTACCTGAAGTGCGGGAGCCAATTCGCCGATTTCGTCGAGAAACACGACGCCGGAATCAGCAAGCTCCAACCGGCCTTTCTTCAAACCGATAGCGCCAGTGAACGCTCCCCGCTCATGGCCGAACAGGTCGCTTTCCAGCAGCGTTTCTGGAATGGCGGCGCAATTAATGGCAACAAATGGTTTGCTGGCGCGTGGGCTATTGCGGTGCAAAGCGCGAGCGGCAAGTTCCTTGCCAGTACCGCTTTCGCCTTCGATTAAAACAGTGGAGTCGGTGCGCGCCACACGCTTCAGGAACTGGTATATCTCTTTCATATGGGCGCTTTCGCCCACCAGGCTCCGCTCCTGACTCGCCTCAACGGTCAAGCGGTCATTCTCCTGCTCCAGCCACTGTAAGCGGCGAGCATTCTCTAAAGCGATGGCCGAAATGCCCGCTATCGCTGCGACCAGTTGCAGGTGGTCTTCGTTTAACCGGCTGCCAAAATTGTTGCTGTCCAGATAAATGCAACCGATGACACGTTGAAATACCATGAGCGGCACGCACAATAGCGAGCGTACCTGCGACGCAGCCAGGCTTTCCACCTCCCGCAAATTATCGCTATTGGGAACGTCGGTGCCCAGCATCGCAATGCCCTGCTCCAGAACCTGGCGCGCCACCGTCCGGCTCACTTTTACCAGAGGAGTTTGTCCGGCCTGCCGCATCCGAGCGAATAACGAATTGAATTGATGACCTTCGCTATCGGCCAGCAGAATTGCCCCACGCCCAGCCGGAATGACCTCAAAAATCAGATCGAGCAATTGTCCTTGTAATTCATCAAGGTCGCGAATGGCGTGGATCACGCGGCTGATTTTCAGCAACGCATTCAGATTGCGGGCTACCTGCGAGGTTGCCGGCAACTCGCGCAGCAGCCGGTCCGGTTGCAGATAGACCACATCTTTAGGATGAATGACGGTTGTTTCCGCAGTGCGCAGCCCATCCTCGAATTCCACCCGGCCCAGGCTGGCGATTTGCTCCTGCTCTTCCAGGAGAAATAAGAAAGCGGAATCGCCGGTGGCGATCTCGTCTCCATGATGCAGGCATTGCTCTTGAATCTCGGTGCCATTGACCAGGGTTCCATTTCGGCTGTCAAGGTCTCGAACGAGAAATTTCCCCTCCTGCACCCGGATGGCACAGTGTTTTCGTGAAACCGAAGGATCGGTGAGCGCGACACCGTTCGAAGCTTCGCGCCCGATGGTTACTTCGCCTTCGGGAAGCGGGATTGTGGAATCCTTCAAAGGCCCGGAAAGCACCAGCAGTCTGGGACGCAAGGTTTCACCTCGTGCTCCTTCTTATCATAGTTTCGACCGAAATTTACCGGCAAGGCGCGGGCGTTCCAATATCCGAACAGATAGTGAGCACTATCCGATTGGATAGCTATGCAGCGAGAAGCGGGGGCGCATCAGGCGGCAAGAGGGAGCGGGTGCGCCAATAACACATTTCTTTACAATAATTTAACAACGCCTGCAATTTCCTGTTGGCACCGTGGCAAATGGCATGAGGGATGCAACATAGGAAGTGCGCCACTGCTTGGCAAAAAGCGATGGGGGAAGCGCTTTTTGAAACAGTTTCCGCTGAGCTGCGCAATCAGGGATCCGAGGGGCCCCCTCATCGGATCCTTGATCTTTGTTTAAGACCTTAGTCTTTCAGTTTTCCTGCCCGCCCGGTTCAGTCGCAAGATCCTCAGCCCGCTGGTGAAAAAAGGTTGGCCTTTGGCGTGATGCGGTTTGGTGGCATCGGCACCATGCCCAGACACTCGTGATGCTTTGAGGTGGTCTGGGTTTGGTGTACAAATGATGGGCACCAAAAACAATTCCACCCGCGGTTTTGCCGCCGCGAGTGACGCCACCAGAAGGAGATACATGAGACGTCTGGCATTTTCCTGCATTCTAATGGCTTTTGTCTCGGGGTTTGCGGCTGCCGGCGCGAAGCCGGATGAGGTAATTCGCAAGCACCTTGACTCTATCGGCACGACCGACGCGCGGGCTGCGGTGAAGTCGCGAGCCGTGCAGGGTAAGTTACAGTTCAAGATCGAGCTTGGCGGAGGAGGCGGAACTCCGGGAGCATGGCAAATCTTTTCGGAGCCAAATAAAACGAATATTGTGCTGAAGTTCGGCGGAGGAACCTGGTGGGGTGAGCGTTTCGTCTTCGACGGCGAAAAGACGTCCTTCGCGAAGGCCACTTCCTCCCATCAATATAGCGTCTTCGGAGAGTTCATTAGGAGCCACGATTTCATGGTAAGAGAAGGATTGCTGGGCGGGGAACTCTCGATAAACTGGGCGCTGGCGAATTTGGACCATCTTCAGACAAAGCTCGAATCTGCGGGGCTGAAGAAAATTGACGGCCGCGAACTTGAAAGCCTGGAATATCTTTCAAAACGCAACGGCGAAGTGGCGGTGCGACTGTATTTCGAACCGGACACCGGGCGGCATGTGAAAACAGTTTATTCGGTGGAGAGGAACGCGACCATCGCTGAAAACGATATCGCGAATGCCAAACAGCAGCAGATTAACTACACGGTCGAGGAGAAGTTCAGCGACTTCCAGACCACTGATGGAATCACTTTACCGCGGCATTACAATCTGCATTACACCCAACAACTGCAAAACGGCTCTATGAAGGAGTATGAATGGGATATGACCGTGGACAAAGTTTTGGATAATGCGGCCATTAATCCGGCGAATTTCCAAGCACAGTAAAAGTCCGTCGCCGCGCAATTCAACATCCGATTTCTGAGGATGTATGTTATTGGTTTTGCACAGCCTTAGCAGATGACCTTTTCTTGATGTCGATTTTGACCTGGGCTGCTCTTGCAGACGCAATCGCATGCCTGCCTTATGCAGTTCACCGCTGCTCGTGTCTGCCTCAAATACCCCGAAGCGAAATATCTTCTTGCTGGCGGCGTCCATTGCTCGACATCATAACGTAAACGGGAAGAAGCCTTGGAGAAGCGAAGTTACCACAGGCCTGTTTTATAAATCGGATTAACCAGCGATTGCTTCGGTGGCTGACGCGACGATTGGCAGCGGGACTGCCACGCCATCGCGATATGTAACGCTGTTGCCGGAGATTGCCGGTACGCGATCGCCGGGCACAAGAATTCCCACCAGATTGAGCGGGTCGGCGGCTGAGAGAGTAATCGCTCCTTGCGAAGAATCGAGTTTGCGCATTGCGCGCACAGACTCGACTGCAACTGGCAAGGCAAACTGCTCACCCAGGAATCCATCGACGAAACGGCCGCCGCGAATCTCGCCGCGATCTTCCAGCCTGCGGAAAGCCATTAACAGTTCGCGCCACGGTGGCAAGTTCGCCTCGCGGGCCAGCACATCACGGATAACGATGCCGTAACGCCTGAGCAGCATCCAGCAGGCCGCTTCCACTGCGCGAGGCCTTTCGACAGCTTCCTCGGCATGCAGCAAAGCCCATCTGCCGGCATTATGCCGCGGACGCATGGTGCGCCCGCTTCCCTGCCCGGCGCGGCGTTTGGGATCGATGAGCGAGCGCAGGTTGTCGAAACCGTCGGCAGTTACCAGACCCGCTGCGACGAGTTCCCACAGCGCGGTTTCGATCTCGGCTTTTAATTTGCCCGTGCCGCGGACGATGTCGGCAAAAAACGATGCGCCGCGCTGGCGCAGAAAATCGCGCACCATGCGTGCGCCATCGCTTAAGCCGCTGTTCTCATCTGAATCCGAGATAGGACGACGGGGCGTCATCCAATCGGCATCTTCGCGGACGAAGAAAGTAATTGGGGCTACACTGGTCGGAATGACGCGGCGTTGCCTCGGAGTTGTAGATGTAGTTTCGTTTCCGCGGCTGGTATTGGAATAATCGAGAGTAGCGGGATGCGGTGAGAGCCTTCCCCACCCTACCGTCCCCATAAGACAAAGCTGGTCGAGCCACTTGGGATCGTAATCCGCCACGCGGCGAGACAGCACCTGCCGCTCCCAGGCATTCGCCGGAATTTCAAAACCCTGCAGTTGACGTAATATTTCGAGCGTTCCGCGCTCACCGGAAACCTGAGTGCCCGGAGCTACGTGCTGCCACTGCAACAGCCATTGCATGAACTGTGCCGCTGTGACCGGCTCAATCTGCTTGCGCAGAGTCGCCACCGTGAGCCGGTGAATGCGAGCAAGCAGACGGCGGTCACACCATTCAATCTCTTGCTCTTGTTGACTGTGTGGAAGCGGGCGACTCGCCCGCGCATCACTGCCGCTGAAGTTCCCGCGAAGAACAGTTCCGCTCGCTTCCATGCGAAGTAGCGCATTCAAAATATCTGAAGCGGGAAGCGACAAATTCCCGCCCAATTCACTTGCTGTAGTCGGGCCAATGTGTGACATCCAGCCGGTGACCAAAGTCAACAATGCATCGTCGTGCGCCGGAGCGGCGACTTCGATTTCAGTCAATGCCGGCTCGAATCGCGCATCCGGAAACAAAGCGGAAAAAGTCTTCGCCCGCTCCGCCGCCACCCAATATGCTCTATCTTGCGAAAACGCCGATGCGGCACGGCCTTCATTGACCAGGCGCTCGAAATGAAACTTCCATTGGCCGGTCCCATAGTTGAGGCTTGTTTCCGGCAGCGCTACCAGCGTGTGCAGTACATCGTGCAACTCATCGGCGTCGCGCACATCCGGCCACGCCTCTTCGCGCACCTGCGCGATCGCTGCCGGGTCAAGCCCGCCCACTTCTTCAAGCACCGACTCGGGCAGCATGCGCCGCATCTGGACGGCACGCGCCCGGCGCTCTTCCAGCGGTGCATCGTCCAAATACGCATAGGGATTCGCATTCAAAATCTCGTGCGAAAACTGCGATGGCACTGGCGTATCTACGGCAACGCAACGGATTCGGCCATCCGCTAGACCGCTCAACACGGACTTCAAGCCCTCGATATCCATCGCTTCGGTGAGCACATCTTTCATCACTTCGCCGACCAGCGGATGATCGGGAATCTTGCGCTCGCCTTCGATGTTCTCAAAGCAAGCGGCTGCATCGGGAAAGACTGAAGCCAGCAAGTCATCGGAGCGCATGCGTTGAATCTGCGGCGGAACCTTCTTGCCGTTCTGAAAGCGCAACAACGCCAGCGCACGATTCGCGTCCCAGCGCCAGCGCGTGGCAAAGATCGGAGAATCGAGCGCGGCCTGTTCGAGAATCGGCTGCACAGTTGCAGCTTGCAGAAAATTGAAAACATCCGCGAGGGGAAAGCTGTGTTGTTCGGCGAGAGCTATATTTAGCCCGTTATCCGTAGCCGCGGCTTGCAGTTCGAAGTTGAAGCCGACGCAGAAACGCTTGCGTAGAGACAGTCCCCAGGCTTTATTGATGCGCCCGCCAAACGGCGCATGGATCACCAACTGCATTCCTCCGCCTTCATCGAAGAAGCGCTCCGCAATTACGGTGCTTTGCGTGGGCACAGCGCCCAGGACGGCGCGGCCTTGCAGAATGTACTCGATCGCCTGCTCCGCAGCGGAATCATCCAGCCCGCATTCTTCTTTCAGCCAATTCACCGCCGCAGCGACCTCGGGTTGAGTCGGAGAAAATCCCACTGGCGAAGTGCGTGGCAGCATTTCACTGATTTTTTCGCGTAGGCCTCCAATATGCTCGGAAAGCTCTTCGGTCCGTGCCGGAGCTTCGCCGCGCCAGAATGGCACGGTTGGTGGAGCGCCATGCGCATCCTGTACCAGCATCCGGCCGTTATTGGTCTCGACGCGGCGAATCATCCAAGATGTATTACCCAGGAGCATGATGTCGCCGCGATTGCTCTCGACGGCAAAATCTTCATCCACAGTGCCGACGACAAGCCCATCAGGCTCGGCGACCACAGCATAAAGTGAATTATCCGGAATAGCTCCGCCGCTGGTGATCGCGGCCAGCCGCGCCCCACGGCGCGCACGCAGCTTGCCATTCACTCGATCGCGATGGATGTACGCGCCGTAACGCCCGCGGCGCGCCGCGATGCCCTCGGAAAGCATTTCCAGGATTGATTCGAAAGACTCACGCGTGAGATTGCGATAGGGATACGCGCGCCGCGCCAGCGCAAACATCTCATCTTCACTCCACTCTTCGGCGGAACATGCGGCTACAATCTGTTGCGCCAAAACATCCAGCGGTGATTCAGGAATTATGAGGCGATCCAAATCACCCTGGCGGATCGCGTGCACCAAGGCCGCACACTCGAGCAGATCGTCCCGAGTCGTCGCAAACAGTCGCCCCTTGGGTATTGCGCCGCGCCAGTGACCGGACCGGCCGACGCGTTGTAGCGTGACCGCGATGGAGCGGGGCGAATTGACCTGCACGACCAAATCCACCGTACCAATATCAATTCCAAGTTCCAGGGACGCAGTCGCAACCAGTACGCGCACCTGGCCTTCTTTCAATTTTTTCTCCGCCGTTAGGCGCAGCTTGCGCGACAAACTGCCGTGGTGCGCGGCTACATTCTCTTCGCCCATGCGCTCGCCAAGATGATGCGCGATGCGCTCGGCCATGCGCCGGGTGTTCACGAATACGAGCGTAGAGTGGTGCTGTTCCACCAGCGCCACCAGCCGGTTGTAAATCTCATCCCACATTTCATTCGAAGCGATCGGACCGAGCGGCATGGGCGGAACTTCAACCGCTAAATCGAGCTCGCGCTTATGGCCGACATTTACGATCACAGGATCGGGACGGCTGCTTCCGGTTAGAAAATGCGCGACCTGCTCAATCGGCTTTTGCGTTGCGGAAAGCCCGATGCGCACCGGGCGCTCGTGAGTCAGCGCATCCAGCCGTTCCAGCGATAGAGTCAAATGCGCTCCACGTTTGTCGTCGGCAACGGCGTGGATTTCGTCGACAATCACGGTTTCGATGTCGCGCAGAATTGCGCGGCTTTTGTCGGCGGTGAGAAGAATGTAAAGCGACTCCGGCGTCGTAACCAGAATATGCGGAGGCCGCTTCAACATGGCGCGCCGCTCGGGCATAAGCGTGTCGCCGGTGCGGACCGCAGTGCGAATCGCCGGCATCAGCAACCCACGCTCACCGGCCATGGCCAGGATTTCGCCCAGCGGGACTTCCAGATTTTTCTGGATGTCGTTGCCCAAGGCTTTCAATGGTGAGACATAGAGGACTTGGGTACGGTCTGCCAGATCTCCAGCGAGCGCCTTGCGCACCAGCCTGTCGATGCAAGCAAGAAATGCAGCCAAAGTTTTGCCGGAGCCAGTGGGCGCGGAAATCAGCGTAGTGCGCCCGGCGAGAATGTGCGGCCAGCCTTGCTCCTGCGGCTCGGTGGGAGTGGCAAACCGCCGAACAAACCACTCGGCAACGAGCGGGTGAGCCCAGGCGAGCGAGGCAGGAACAGACATTTTTTTATTGTAGTCCTGAGAAACAGTTTTCGCCATCCATTCGCTTAAACATGAACATTGTTCATTGTTTTGTTAGCTCGCCCACTAACCATGCGCCAACCTTATTCCGCTCTCTCCGATGTTAGAATTTGTTCGCTTCGAATCCTAGGAGAACTCTTTGAACACGCTTCGCTCGCTGACGTGCTGCATCCTGCTTTTCGCCTTCACCCAATTTGCCATAGCGCAAGCTCCGGAGCAAAATTCAGGATCGCCTGCTTCTGCCCCGGGACAACTTTTCGGCTATACCGCCAAAACGTCGCCCACCGAGCGCGATTGGGAAAAGAAATTTCAGGATGGCATCGTAGCGGCGAATATCCGCGAAAGCGTGCGGCGCCTCAGCGCCCGTCCGCATCATGTGGGATCTCCTTATGACAAAGACAATGCCGAGTGGATGCTGGCGCGATTCAAAGAGTGGGGATTCGACGCGCACATAGAAACCTTCGATGTGCTTTTCCCCACGCCGAAGCAGCGCTTGCTGGAGCTGGTTGCACCTACGAAATTCCGCGCCAAGCTGCAAGAGCCCGTGCTGGCCATCGATCCCACTTCCAGCCAGACTTCCGAGCAACTGCCCACCTACAACGCTTACTCCGCCGATGGAGACGTGAGCGCACCTCTGGTTTATGTGAACTACGGCGATCGCGAAGATTACGAGCAGCTTGATCGCATGGGCGTTTCCGTTAAGGGAGCGATCGTAATCGCGCGTTACGGTGCGGGATGGCGCGGTGTGAAACCAAAAGTCGCGGGTGAGCACGGTGCTATCGGATGCATCATCTACTCCGACCCCAAAGGAGACGGCTACTTTCACGGTGACGATTATCCGGCTGGCGGGTGGCGGCCGCGCGACGGCGTACAACGCGGCAGCGTGATGGATACCGACTATCCCGGCGATCCTCTGACTCCTGGAGTTGGCGCGGTTCCCGGGGCGAAGCGCCTCGACATTAAAGACGCGAAGACGATTACAAAAATTCCCGTTCTTCCCGTCTCTTATGGAGATGCCCAGCCGCTGTTATCTGCGCTGCAAGGGCAAATTGCTCCCGAGTCGTGGCGTGGCGCGCTTCCCATCACCTATCACATTGGTCCCGGACCCGCGCGCGTGCATCTCGTCATGACTTCCGATTGGTCGATCAAGCCGATTTATGACGTCATCGCAACCCTGGCGGGCTCGTCGCCGGATCAATGGGTCATTCGTGGCAACCATCACGATGCGTGGGTAAACGGCGCGGATGATCCCATCGCCGGCATGGGCCCTGAGCTCGAAGAAGCGCGGATGTTGGGCGAAATGCATAAACAAGGTTGGACTCCAAAACGCACGATCATTTATTGCGCGTGGGATGGTGAAGAACCAGGACTGCTGGGCTCAGTCGAATGGGTAGAAACCCATCGCGAAGATCTGCAGAAGCATGCGGTCCTATATCTCAACTCCGATGGCAATGAGCGCGGCTTTTTCGATGCCAGCGGTACGCAGGACTTGCAGGTGATGGCCAGCGCGGTCGCACGCGATATCAAAGATCCAGAGAAAAATATATCCGTGTTCGAACGCGCCCATCTTCGAGCCATCTCTCACGCCAAAGATGCGGACGAACGCAGCCAGCTTCGAAGGAACGCCGATCTTCGCATGGAAGCTCTCGGTGACGGATCTGACTACACCGCGTTTCAGGATTACGCAGGAATTCCAACCGCCGACTTCAGCTTTGGCGGCGAAGATGAAGGCGATCAATATCACTCCATCTACGACGACTTTTACTGGTACACGCATTTCGACGATACCGATTTTTCCTACGGGCGCGCGCTCGCTCAGACCGCCGGAACTGCCATGATCCGGATGGCGGATGCCGATTTGCTGCCCTATGATTACGCCGCGCAATCCGAGGCAATCGCCAAATATGAAAGCGATCTGGAAAAACTTCTGAAGGACAAGCAGGATGAATTCACCGAGCGCAATCTCGAGCTTCAGGAGGGCGTCTTTACCGCCATCGCCGACCCGCACAAAACATCAGTGCCGCCGCCGGTTGAAACCGTGCCGCCTTACATGAACTTTGCCCCGATGAAGAATTCACTCGAGCTGTTGAAGAAAAGCGCCGATCGCTATTCCAAAGTATTGGCGCAATTCAAAGAGAATGGCGCCGCAGTTCCTCAACAATCTCTCGCCACTGTGAACGCCGATCTTCTTGCCATCTCGCGACTGTTCCTCAACGAAAAAGGATTGCCGGAACGTCCCTGGTTCAAGAATCAGATTTATGCTCCGGGCGCGTACACCGGCTATGGCGCAAAACCGATCGCAGCTGTGCGCGAATATATGGACGAGAAAAAATGGCAGCAGGCTGACGCGCAGATTCCGATGGTTGCGCAGGTGATCGGGAATGCAGCCGCAGGAATCAATAAGGCCGCAGATGATCTGGAAGCAGCTATAACGAAATCGAAGTAGAGTGTTTTTGGATAAGGTTGCGACGAATGTCTTCTAGCAAAAGCCTCGCCGCACACTGCAAAAATGAAAAACCCACCGGATGCTTGCTTGGGGCGTGCTCGGGTCAGCATCCGATGGGCTACCGTTTCTCCTTACTCACCCTGTTGTTTTCAGGAGTATTTGTAATGATTAAACCTCAGAACACGCCGGAGTTACGTCTAATTTTGTAAAGCTTTGTAATTTTCAAGAGACATTTTGCAGGCTTGTGTCTGCACTTAGTGAAGATTATTAAAGCTTATTCTCGCGGCTCATTTGAAATCACAGGCATACTCAGAGCCATGAGTTCCGTGAAGCGCGGACTTTTTCGCAGCTGCGCGAATTCCACGTCGGTATAAACCTTGCTCAACTCCTTATAGCCATCTTCCATGGCTTTCCTCAAGTACTCGAGTGATTGATCGGAAAGCCCCATCTTTGCGTATAGCTTCGCGACCGTGTAATCGTAACGGGCGCGATCATCCGGGCTGGGCAACTGGGCTTGTACTCCTCCGCGCGAACTGCGTTCGAAGACGCTGGGATCCAACTCCAGCGCGTGCTGATACGCGACCACGGCCGGCTCAAATTCGCGTTTGGAAAAATACGCGGCTCCCAGATTATTGAAAAATGACGCCGAGCTGCTATCGACGGCGATGGCTTTTTCGTATTGCTTAACAGCGGCCCTATATTTTTTGCTCTCGTAATAAATCACTCCAAGGTTGTTGTAGGCATCGGCGAACTGCCGGTCATAACGAATCGCCTGCTCGAATGACTTTCGCGCGTCGCGGTATCGCTGAATCATAAGTTCGGTGATGCCGATCTTATTCAGCAGATGTGCATCGTTATTTTTTTTGGCCAGCGCGGCGTGATAGTAATCGAGGGCATCGAGATACAGCTTGTCAGCGCGAAGCTGATCGGCTTGCCGTTCAAGATCAGCGGCGGTCGCATCCGGCGCGGGCGGATCGATTGCCCGGATGAGCGGCGGCGCGATCTGCACCTGTTCGGAGTGAGAAACTTGAGCGAAAGCGGCGGTGGAAGAAATCAGTAAAACAACCAGGCAGGCCTTCCGGTAGGACATAAGCACCCCCAAAGCGACCAGTTCCAACGAGGCCATTTTGCCATAGTTTTAGAGGGATGGCGGGGAAAAAATTAGGGATTAGGCCGAAACTGTCCACCGGCGGGAACCACCAGTAACCAGTGACTATTTATGAATTATGGAAGATATGGGCTTTCACAGCCGACACAGTACCATGCCTTCGTGAAGTTATTGATTCTGCGACTCTTCCTTGGCTAAACGTACTTTGGCAGCATCGAGTTTCTTTTGCGTGACGGCGAGCAAATCCGTATCGATTTCCGCAGGAACGGTTTTGTTCCATTCTTCGACAGCCCGCTCCCAGTGCGCAGCCGCTAATTTCAAGCGCCCGGTCTTCTGGAAAAGATCACCTAAATGATCCTGAACTGTGGGGTCGGAACTCATGCGCAAGGAAGCTTTATTTAGATTTTCCTCGGCAAGATCGTATTTGCCAACCTTGAAGTATGCCCATCCCAGGGAATCCAGATAAGCGCCGTTTGTAGGGTCAAGGGTGACGGCCTGCTTGATCTGATTGAGCGCATCCTCGAGTTGGACGCCGCGGTCGATATTCATATAGCCGAGATAGTTAAGAGTAATCGCACTTTGTGGATTGCCGGCGAGAACCTTCTTGAACTCCACCTCAGCTTCGTCAAACTTCTTTTCACGCTCGTACGTGGAACCACGCAAGAAGTGAACGTATTCTTTGTCATCGTCTTTTGTGGAAAGCTGCTCCGCTTTGTTCAGAGCCTCTTCAGCATCGCTAAAACGCCTGAGGCGCGTATACATGATGGCCAGGCGCACATAAACATCGCGATCGTCCGGATTGCCCTTCAGCAGCGAGCGTACATCGGCAAGAGACTTTTCGGGATCGCCAGTATCCGCAAGCTGCGCGTCGAGCACCATGCGGAGTTCGCGATCATCCGGCAGCTTCTGCGCCGCTTCTTTCGCGGCGGCGGTAGCTTGCGGCCATTCTTTCGCTTCGCGATAGGTGTCAATGATGTCCTGATATGCCGTCTTGGTATTGTCGTCACCGCCAAGAGCCAGCATTTGGCGGAAAGCTTCCACGGAGGCGGAATAATTCTCTTGATCGCGATAAATCATCCCGAGACGCTCGATGAAAATTCCGCGATTGTTGCGGTCTGATTGGGAATAGCTGTTGTCAGGCTTCTCAGTTTTCTTGAGCAGTTCCTGCAAAGTCTTGACCGCTTCGTCGTACCTGCCCTGTGCCTCGTAAACTACGGCCATGTTGTAAGGCGCATCGAGCAGATCCGGAACCATGGCTTGCGCCTTTTTCAAATTATCAAGAGCTTCGTCGTATTTGCCCTGGCGGCGATAAATCTCGGACATGCGCAGGTAAGTTTGCGCATCTTCCGGGTTTGCATCGGCGATGACTTTGTATTGATTGAGCGCGGCGTCGATCTGGCCATCGTTCAAATAGTTTTCCGCTAAGCCACGGATGGCGTCGAGATTGTCGCGATCCAACTGGATGGCGTGCTTGTAGGCGTCGATCGCACTCTTGTATTCCTTGCGCTGCTCATAAGTTGCGCCAAGAGCGGCGTACAGCTTGGCGGAGCGGCCGGTGTCAGGCACGGCGCTAAGCACCTTTAATGCGTGGGCGGTGTCGCCTTCGTCGGTATAGAGCAGAGCGAGTGTAGTGACGGCTTCCTCGGAATCCGGATCCAACTTCACCGCGATCTTCAGCTCACTCTCTGCCTTCTGCGAATCATTGTCTAGACGGTAGAGCCGTCCGAGCAACAGGTGATCGTCGACGTTGTTGGGCTCAATTTTTACGATTTCCTGATACTGTTCGATCGCCAGTTTGAGGACGTTTTCCGAACCGTTGCCGTTGCCGGGCATGTCGCCGAGCGAACGCAAATAAATACGGCCCAGCAGCTTGTGTGCTTCCAGATTATTCGGATCGTGCTTGATGATGTCTTGCGCCTGCAGCACAGCGTCACGAATGCGCCCGGTCTTCACATAAAGTTCAGCCAGCCCCGAAGTGAGAAATTCACTCGACGGGTCGGCTTCGATGGCGAGCCGGTATTCTTCCATCGCTTTGTTGGCCAGTTCGCTGCGGCCATAGGCTGTAACCTGCTCTTCGTACAAGTGCGCCAACGCATAGTGGTAATACGCGGCGGCATGGTCCACTTTGTGCGGTGTGGCTTGAGAGTTTTTGGAGTCTGCCGGCTTGGAGTCAGGCGCAGCCGAAGGAGCATCCTGTGCGAACGCGACCGCTATGAAAAATGGGAAAACCAAAACTGCACTGAAAATTTTATTCATGCTTGACCTGACAATGCTCGACTTGACTCCGCCGTAGTTGATTTATTAGAGCTGAACGTACTCCCGGAAACCATAGCCATTGGATGCAAAACCGCCGCAGCTGGGGTGCCCTAATTCTATCCTGTTCGACGCGCGATTGGGAAAAACAGTAGGAGCGTTTCCGTTGCGGCTGGGCCTCGAAAGTACAGGGACGGCAGGGACTTGCAATCGAGATTGTCAAGTTTGGTAAAGCCGTAAAACCAATAAATTCGGGCCAGCAGTAACGGTTCGTAACTGTTTATGGCATTAGCTATCTCTAATGGCGGAAGTGGCGCACGCCGGTAAACAACATGGCGAGGCCAAGGCGATCTGCGGCAGCGATGACTTCGGGGTCGCGTTGTGAGCCTCCGGGTTGAATGATTGCGGTTGCGCCTGCTTTGGCAATTTCCTCAACTCCATCGGGGAATGGAAAAAATGCGTCAGAAGCGGCGACAGTTCCACTCAGTGGCAGTTGCGCCTTCATTGCGCCGATCTTCGCCGAATCGACACGGCTCATCTGCCCTGCTCCTATACCCACAGTCTGCCCATCGCGGGCATAAACAATGGCATTGGATTTGACGTGTTTGCATACTTTCCAGGCGAACAAGAGCGCTCGAGTTTCTTCGGGAGTTGGTGCGCGCTGCGTTACGACTTTAAGGTCGATGTCTTGCAGCGGTCGGAAGTCGGCGTCCTGCAAGAGAATTCCGCCGGAGATATTTTTTAACGTCCATTTTTGCGACGCGGGTTTTATTTCGACTAAACGAAGATTTTTCTTAGTGGCAAATTTGGCTTTTGCCGCTTCATCGAAGGCAGGGGCTGCGATCACCTCGAGAAAGAGCTTGTGCATTTCTTCGGCAGCTTCGGCGTCGATAGGACGGTTCACGCCGATCACACCGCCGAAGGCCGAGACGGGATCACATTCTAACGCCTGCTTGTAAGCCTCTGACAGAGACTTGCCGGTCGCCGTGCCGCAGGGATTGGTGTGCTTGATGATGGCGCAGACAGGCTCATCAAATTCCTGGGCGAGGTCCCACGCGGCTTGCAGATCGACTATGTTGTTGTAGGAAAGCTCCTTGCCCTGAATCTGCCGCGCATTGGCCACACCCGCGCCGGAGCCATCGGAGTACATGGCGGCTTTCTGGTGCGGATTTTCGCCGTAGCGAAGATCGAGTGTTTTCTGGAATGACAGGCGCAGGTTTTGCGGGAAAGGCTCATTGGGTGTCTGAATATTTCCTGGGGATGGAATGCGCTCCAGCGTGGAAGCGATCGCGGAGTCGTATGCGGCTGTAGTAGCAAAGGCCTTCTGCGCCAGCCGCCATTTTGTATCCAGCGATAACGAGCCGCCAGAATTGCTCAATTCTGCGGCAATGGCTTCATAGTCGGCGGGAGAGGTAACGACCGCAACATCGTGAAAATTCTTCGCGGCGGAGCGGATCATGGAAGGTCCGCCGATGTCGATGTTCTCGATCAACTCTTCGAAAGCAACCCCGGGTTTGGCGGCGGTTTTTTCAAAGGCATAGAGATTCACCACGACCATGTCGATCGGCTGAATGCCGTGCTCGACAACGGCGGCGACGTGCGCAGGAATTTCACGGCGATGCAGGATGCCGCCGTGTACTTTGGGATGCAGCGTCTTGACGCGGCCATCGAGCATTTCCGGGAAGCCGGTGAGTTCGGAGATGTCTTTGACGGCGATGCCGGAATCGCGGAGCAGCTTGGCTGTCCCGCCAGTAGAGATGAGTTCGATGCCGAGGCTGGTAAGCTTGCGGGCAAAATCCACCAGGCCCGTTTTATCGGTAACGCTTAGGATGGCGCGCTGGATGCGGGAAGTGCTGCGGGACATGATCGGCCTCGGGGTATGAAGGATGAGTGCGGAGCGACCGAAGATTCTATCAGCAAACTGGAGGGTCGGATTGACTTTACACCACGAAGCAGAACGCTACGAAATGCTACGAGCAGTCGTCACAGCGCGACTCAAGGACGCCTCGAATCGAGAATCCCGATTGTCAGGTTGATGAACATCACCAAACAACCACCGAACAAATGGCCGACGGCATCTTACGTTGTTTTGGCCTTAGCCTTGAGCTTGACTTGGCCATCGCTCAGATCTACCGAGAACTCGACGCCATCGCAGCCATACTGCTTGCGAATCTGCTCGGTCTTTTTCTGAACAAAGGTGGAGAAGGAATCCAGATTGCCGGAGACATTTTCCCCGGCTTTTTTCTTCGCTGCGACCAAAGTGTTGTACAAGCGCTCCACTTGTTCGAGTTCACCCTTATCCACATTGTGCAAAGTGAAGGGCTGCGGTCCTTCGGCTTCTGCGCCCGCGGCAGCGGCGCGGCTTAATCCATAAACGGGGTTGTGCTGGGGCTTGTGATCGCCTTCATCGCGCACACCTTGTACGGCGAGCAATGCGTCCTGCGGGCGGCGGTAGCCCTCTTCGCGAATGCGCGACTTCTTGCGCCATAGATCGCTATAGACGGCGTAGCGTTGCGCCATTTCGTTGTATCGGTAGCGCTGGGAAAAGCTCATGCGGCCGCCGTCGGAGAATTTGCGCAACAGCGATAGCACTTTCCACTCAACATCAGTGGGAGGCCGCTTGGTTGGATTGCTGAAGTACATCTCATACTCGATCTTCAGCCGCCGCAACTGGGTTTCGAGCACGCCTAGTTCTTCGTCGGTGGTCACGCGTAGATCTCCAAGGCAACAGTGTAGTGACTAGGCGGCGCGGCGGCGAGGTACCCCGTGGTCACCGAAGTGATGGTACGAAGGTAAGCTGTCGGCTGACTATCAGCTAAGCCGGCAGCTACCAGCTTTAAACGCACAGCTGGGACTTGGCGGGGCGCAGGAATTCCCCATCGCTCCGCTCCTCGGAATGACAACCTTCAACCGACGTGGATTTGAACTGAGAACTGAAGGCTGATGGCTTATTTCGAATTCGCCGCCATCTTCTTTACCATGGCCAGCACCAGCTTGCGGTCGCTCTCGTTGAGATTGGTGGCGTAGCGGCGCACCTGGCTGAGGAAGCGGACTTCGTCATCGGAAAGTTGCGGCAATCCCTTGGAGCCATTGTTATGGCCGGACTCCGAAAAAAACTGCGAGAGCGCAATTTCCATGGCTCCGGCAATTTTCGAAAGCGTGTCGAGCGAGGGAATGGTGTGGCCGTTTTCTACCCGCGAAAGGTAGCAACGGAGCAGGCCAGTGCGCTTTTCGATGTCGCCCTGAGACATGCCTTTTTGTAGGCGGTAATTTCGAATGGTTTCGCCGATGTTGATCTGAGGGAGCATTGCAGGATGCGACATAGTAACCAGATCGGCATTTTCTGGCAAGTGGAAATTCGTGCCATAGGGAGACCACTCTTGGGTGATGAGGTGAGAGATGCGAGAAATACTTTCTTTAAACATTGTGCAAGAAATTATTTCCCTGCTCGTGCCGGGATTGCGACTGATTTTTTGGCAAACTACTTCTTTAAAGTGTCCGCGAGAAATCGTCGTAGATTTTTACGTCGATCAATGTAAGCAGCTTATTCATTGACTCTTTCCCTCGCCCATCAACAAACGAACACCAAAAAATAACAGCAAAATTATTAAAAGAACTATCAGGATTCCGCCTGCTCCAAAATTATGGCGCGGGCCGAAAAACCAGCGAGGCCGGCTGAACACTGTTGTGCAAACCGCGGACGAAAAATTCAGGAACAAAGCCAGCAGATATGACGTGGTCATAATTCAATCTCCATATACATCGCTCCTGCAACGGGATTGGTGCAATATGGTGCAATCTCTACGAATCCCAGTTTACGATACATGGCAACTGCATCTTTCATTACTGGCTCAACCGTATCAAGACGCATGCGGTGATAACCGATTTGGCGGGCTTCGGCAATTATGCGCTCAGCCAGGACCCGCCCTAATCGCTTTCCGCGAAACTGTGGGCGCAGGTACAAACGCTTCATTTCGCAAATCTGAAAATCCAGCCGATGCAACGCGACACACCCGGCAAGCACACTGTCGCATGCGGCGATGAATAAGCGGCCTTCCGGCGGAGCGTAATCGCCGGGGAGTCCGGCAAGTTCTTCGTCGAAGTTTTGAAAGCAGAGGCTAAAGCCGAGGGATTGAGCGTATTCCAAAAATAGTTCGCGGGCCTGGGCGATCTGAGGGGGCGATTCGGCCTGAGTAAAAGCAAACCCTTTCAACGCAGAGGTCGCGGAGGACGCAGAGGAATTCAAGGGGATCGTATTTTCAGATTTCATTTCCGGGCTCCGCGACTCCGCGTTTAATCTTCCTATCTAGCCCATCAGCATCCCACCGTTCACGTTCAACACGTGTCCGGTGATGTAAGAAGCTTCGTCGGACGCAAGAAATGCCACGGCGTTGGCAACATCGTCAACCGAACCCACACGTCCTAGCGGAATTTGCTTGGCGGCATTTTGCTTGAATTCATCGCCTAGCGCCTCGGTCATGGCGGTTTCGATGAAGCCGGGCGCCACCGCGTTGCACGTAATATTGCGCGAACCAAGTTCGCGGGCGATCGCCATGGTTAGGCCGATCAGTCCAGCTTTTGACGCGGCGTAATTTGCCTGGCCGGCCTGCCCCATCTGGCCGAAGACGCTGGTGATGTTGATGATGCGTCCCCAGCGCTGCTTGAGCATTGAACTGGTGACTTGCTGAATGCAAAGGTAGGCGGAGGTGAGGTTGGTTTGCAGCACGGCATCCCAGTCGGCGCGCTTCATGCGCATGACGAGTTGATCGCGAGTGATGCCAGCGTTGTTTACCAGGATATCGATCTTGCCGAACTGGGCGATGGCCGACTTGATGGCCGATTTGACCTGTTCTTCGTCGGCGACATCGAGAGCGAATACGGCCGCTTGGCCGCTGCTGGAGGTAATCTCATTTACCAATTCGTTCAACTTTTCCTGATTGCGGGCGGCAACTGCAACTGTGGCGCCAGCTTTGGCGAACTTTAACGCGCAGGCTCGACCGATGCCTTGCGATGCGCCGGTGACGAACGCAACGCGACCTGAAAGGAACATGCGATTCTCTCCATCCTCGACTGCTATGTGTTCTACGTGGAACGAAAATTATACGCGCAGAGCGAGTTGTCATTTATCTAACGATTGCACAGTGGTCGTTTTGCAAAGTAACATGCGAACACTCCTATGCCACAACCTTTGACGAATGATGTGACTGCCATGCCCGAACCATCCGACAAAAAATCCGCCGATGTCATTTCCATTGCAGCATCCGGCCATCGCTCGCCCCAACGGTCTACGATGGCGGAGAATCCGGCCGCCGAAAAGACAACGGTCGTCGAACCTGTGGAGAAACCGCTGGCGGACGCGCCTTCGACCGAGGTTTTTGCCGTGTATGGCGTAGAGCCAGAGATTCAGGCGTACGCCATGGCGAAGTATTCGCGATCCGCGCTGTCGATGAAGGAGTCGCTGCGGGAGATCAGCTCGCAGAAGGCGGAAAAATTTCTCAACACATTTTATTTTCAGTATGGCCATCGCTCGATTGCCGATCTGGCGCACATTGCGCTGGCCATTGAACGATTGTCCATTCTCGCCGCGATTGAACTAGCGGACGAGCCGCGCTGGGATGGGCAGGAGCGCTCTACGCGCTATCAGGATTTCAAGAAGAGCGGCTACTACACGCCGGATTTTGGCGCCGACGATCAATCCCGCAAACTTTACCGCGAGACGCTGGATTTTCTTTTCTCCGAGTATGAAGCGCTCTCGGCACACATGACGCGATATTTGATCGGCATCACACCCAAGCCCGAAGAGATGAAGCAGGAAGCGTACGAACGCACGCTGAAGGCACGGGCCTTCGACATCACGCGCTACTTGCTGCCGCTGGCTACGAACACTTCGTTGGGCGAAATCGTCAACGCGCGCACGCTGGAGATGCAGGTGGCTCATTTGCTCTCACACGCGCATAAGGAAGTGCGGGTTCTCGGCGAATCGCTGAAAAAGGCGGCGACTTCCTCGGCGTACAACGTGAATGCCGAATCGCTGCGCGATTTAGTGGAGCAGATTCGGGCTGTGAATCCCGAATTAGGCGCGCGGGCGGAAGCGGAATTGTTGCATGAGGTGCGGGTCGCTCCGACGCTCGTAAAGTATGCCGACCCGAATTCGTACGAAATGGAAACGCGCCGCGAGCTGCGGCAGGCCGCGCGCGAGTTGATGGCTCACGAACAGCTTGCGCCTTCGAAGGCGATTGTTGATCTGCTCGACGAAGAACCGCTCGAGGTAGAGATCGCGACCACGCTGCTCTACGAACATTGCCATTTTTCCTATCGCCAGATTCGGCAGGCGGTCCAGGTGGCGGGCGAGCGGCGGCGGCGCGAGATCATTGACCTTGGCCTGCGGCATCGCGGCAAGTACGACGAAATGCTGCGCGGCTTCCGCGCGGGGCAGCAGTTCCGCTTCGACATTTTGATGGACACCGGCGGCTTCCGCGATATGCATCGCCACAGGCGCTGCATTCAGGTGATGCAAGGATTTACCACGCAGCATGGTTACGAGATGCTGCTCGATCTGGAAGACGCCGGTGTGCGCGGGCGATTTGAAGCCGCGATGCGGCGCGCACAGACGGCAATCGAAACTTTAGCTAAGGGTGCTACACCCGAAGCCGAAGAGAATTCGCAATACGCGATCCCTCTGGCCTTTAAAAAGCGGGCTCTATTCAAGATGGACTTCGCTGAAGCGGTTTACATCTCCGAGTTACGCACAACTCCGGCAGGGCATGTTTCCTACCGCAATGTGGCCTATGCAATGTATGAGGCGGTGGCGCGGAAATATCCGGCGCTGGCTAAGTATTTTCGGGTGCACGATGTTACGGCACCGGTGGATTTGCTGCAGAGGTAGGTCTACCTTATTGCTCTTTATTTGTTGTCATTTTGAGCGAAGAACCCATGCACTTACCGAGGCATACGGGGCTGCCGTGCTCTATCCTCGGCCTGCAAAGAGCGCGGCCCTCAGGATGCGCACCCATAAAAGCCTGGACATTTGCCCATTTCGGAACAATATCCACAACAAATTATTAAATTCGCCTTTTCTTCGCTTCGTGATAAATGTATAATCCGGCCAGATTGATTCCAACAATAATTTTGCAGTCGAAGGAGCCACACTCCCATGGCGGATGAGCGCGTTAAAGCGATTGATCTTGCGGTCTCACAAATTGAAAAACAGTTCGGCAAGGGCTCGATTATGCGGCTGGGTTCGAAGGAGATCGTCCCCATCTCGATCATCTCGACCGGCGCCATTTCATTTGACGCGGCCCTGGGAGTGGGAGGGTTCCCGCGGGGACGCGTGGTGGAAGTCTTCGGACCGGAATCTTCCGGCAAGACCACGATCACGCTGCAGGTGATTGCCGAAGCGCAGAAGACGGGCGGCATGGCTGCGTTTGTAGATGCCGAGCACGCGCTCGATCCCGCCTACGCCAAAAAACTTGGGGTCGATGTCGACAATCTGCTGGTTTCGCAGCCCGACTACGGCGAGCAGGCGCTGGAGATTACGGAAGCGTTGGTGCGCTCGAATGCCATCGATGTGCTAGTGGTGGACTCCGTTGCTGCGCTGGTGCCCAAGGCTGAACTGGACGGAGAAATGGGCGACAGCCACATGGGATTGCAGGCGCGCCTAATGTCGCAGGCACTGCGGAAATTAACCGGGACCGTTTCCAAATCGCGCACCTGCCTGATCTTCATCAACCAGATCCGCGAAAAGATCGGGGTAATGTTCGGCAACCCGGAAACCACCACTGGTGGCCGCGCGCTCAAGTTCTATTCTTCCGTGCGGGTCGATATTCGCCGCATCGCCGCCATCAAAGAGGGCGACGTACTGATCGGTTCCCGCACCAAGGTAAAAGTCGTCAAGAACAAAGTGGCCGCACCCTTCCGCGAAGCTGAGTTCGACATCCTTTACGGCGAGGGCATTTCCCGCGAGGGCGATTTGCTCGACATTGCTGTCAATAACAATCTCGTGGAGAAGTCAGGCTCCTGGTATAGCTACAAGGGCGAACGCATTGGCCAGGGCCGCGAGAATGCACGCCAGTTCCTCAAAGAAAACAAAGACACTATGGCCAAACTCGATGGCGAAGTGCGAAAAGCTTTGGGATTAACTGCCGCTGCCGCGCAGGCACAACCTGCGGCTACACCGGCACAAACTCCCCCGGCACAAGGCGCCCGCGTCACGACCATGCCCACGACAACAGAATCGATAAAAGCTCCTATTGTCGCTGCACGGCGATAAGAGGGAGCAGACCACAGGCTGTCATCCCAGGCGAAGCATCAAGGATGACAGCCATCGGTATTACCGATTCCCTAATTGCCATTCCCACTCCTGCCCGCATAGAATCTACTATTCAACCTGCTGGTTTTCCCGCGAGGACAATTGCACAAGGGTATCGCTATCTATCCCGGGTCGTTCGATCCGACCACCAACGGCCACCTCGATCTAATTGAGCGGGGCGCCAAGATTTTTGAGGAATTAGTGGTCGCGATTCTGCGCAACTCGGAGAAGAGTCCAATGTTCAGCGTAGCCGAGCGGTCTGAGATGCTGCGGGAGCTTACGGCACCCCTGAAAAACGTTCGCATTGACACGTTTGACGGATTGATGGTCGAGTATGCAAAGTCTCTAGAGGCCACTTGCATCTTGCGCGGTATCCGGGCCATCAGCGATTACGAATACGAATTACAGATGGCACTGATGAACCGCAAACTCGAGCCTACGCTGGAAACAGTTTTCATGATGCCGGCCAACAAATATTCTTACGTCAGTTCGCGGCTGGTTCGAGAAGTGGCACAGGCCGGCGGCCCGGTAAAAGGCCTGGTTCCGGAAGTAGTCGAACAGAAGCTCCGCGAAAAGCTGGAGCTCACCTACAAGTTCCGCGAAGAAACGAACGAAGAGACGACTCGAACTGCGGTCGTCAGAGAAAAAAAGAAGAGGAAGAAAGCATGACCACCGCAACCACGGAAGCCGTGAAACTTACCGATCGGATAAACCGTATTGAACCTTCCGCCACCATGGCAGTGGTGGCCGAGGCTGACAAGCTTCGCGCGCAAGGAATCGACGTGGTCGACTTTGGCGCCGGCGAGCCGCACTTCTCCACGCCGCAGCACATCAAAGATGCGGCCATCGCCGCGATTCAGGGTAACTTCACCAAATACACGGCTGTGCCCGGGACGCCGGAATTGCGCGATGCCATCGTGCACCGGCACGCTGCGGATTTTAATTCCAATTACCGCCGCGAAGAAGTCATTGCTTCGACCGGCGGGAAAAATGCACTGTTCAACGCAATCCAGGTTCTCGTCGATCATGGCGATGAAGTAATTTTGCCAGTTCCCTACTGGGTCTCTTTCAAAGACATTGTGCGCTACGCCGGCGGCGAGAATGTGCTGCTCGAAACAGACGAGTCGCAGGGCTTCCGCGTTACCGCGAAAATGGTTGCCGGCCTTATGACCCCGCGGACGAAGGTAATTATTCTGAATTCCCCTTCAAATCCCTCTGGCGCGGTGATGAGCCCCGAGGATCTGACGGAAATTGTGCGCCTTGCGCATGAGCGGGGAATCTGGGTGCTCTCCGATGAGTGTTATGTCTATTTGAATTACACAGGCAAGAATTTTTCCGTCGGATCGCTGCGTGAATATAGAGATCACATCGTCGTTCTCGGCTCACTCTCGAAAACTTATGCCATGACGGGCTGGCGACTGGGCTACGCGCTGGGGCCGAGCGCGGTGATAAGCGCGATGTCGAAGTTGCAGAGCCAATCCACATCGAATCCGACCTCGATTGTGCAGAAAGCTGCCGTAGCTGCGTTGAACGGGCCGCAAGAATGTGTGGAGCAAATGCGGCGCGAGTACATCGCACTGCGCGATTACGTGGTCAAAGGATTGCGTTCGATTCCCGGCATTACCTGCACGCTGCCAGAAGGAGCCTTTTATGTTTATCCCAACATCTCCGCATTCCTAGGCCGCGGCGGAATTAAGTCGGCATCGGATGTGGCGGGAAGGCTGCTCAGGGAAGCGCATGTGGCGACCGTGCCAGGAGAAGGTTTCGGGACCGGCGAACATATCCGCGTTTCTTATGCTACGTCGAAAACGGAGCTGGATCGCGGGCTGGAACGCATGAGGAAGTTCTTCGCTGAACTTTAAATCTGGGATTTCGGGGACGCTAATTACAACTACCATTGTCTGAGGCCGTTGATTCGAGAACGGCCTTTTTTTCGAAAAGTATTCATGAGCGATTTATACCCATTGTTGATGACTCCGGCATTTGATCCACGTCCATGGGGCACGCACGATTTGTCGCCGATTTATCCCAATCACAAGTTCGAGGAAAAGATTGGGGAAGCATGGCTCACGGGAGACCAGTGCAAGATACAAAATGGAGCGCTGGCAGGTCAGACTTTGGCGCAGCTCAGTGAACAATATCAGGGAAAACTTGTGGGCGATGCTGCGCGTGATGCCCGGCGCTTCCCTCTCTTGCTCAAGTTTCTTTTCCCCCACGAAAAACTTTCTGTGCAGGTTCATCCCGACGACGAACAAGCGCGGCGCGTTTCGCAGCCGTGGGGCAAAACCGAGTGCTGGTATGTGGCGCACGCAAAACCGGGATCACAAATTGGGTTGGGATTGAAAACAGGAGTGACCGTCGCGCAACTAGAGGACGCAATTCATGAGAAACGCGCCGAGGATTTGCTGAACTGGCTCAATGTATACACCGGAGACATGATTTATGTTTCTGGAGGAACGGTGCACACGCTGGGTCCGGGTTCGGTGATTGTGGAAACACAGCAGCAGTCGGATACAACCTACCGCTTATATGACTACGGGCGGCCGCGCGAACTACATTTGAAAGACGGTATAGCCGCGGTGAAGTTGAAGGTCGCGTCGGGGAAAGTACTGCGGCCTGCTCCGGTGCAAATTGATGGCGGCAGAAGCCGGCAGGCCTCTCTGATAGCCGCTCCATATTTTGTAGTGGATATGTTTGAGATGAAAAGCCCGGTCGAACTCCATACGCGAGACGATTACGGGAAAACTTCAGCGCAAATACTCGTCGCAGTCGAAGGATGTGGAGTTGTGGAAGCCGCTGGCGCCGAGGCTGTCACTTTCGCAAAAGGTGATGCTGTGGTGGTTCCGGCGGCGCTGGAGAAATTTACGGTGCGCCCCCAGTGGACGCTTGAATTACTCAGAGCGCGCGTGCCGGGCGCGGCGCTGCCTGAACCCGAAACGAGAATGTAACAGGAGAAATCCAAAAAGAGTGGCCAGAAAACCCAATTTCTATCCTGTAATCCTCGCGGGCGGGCGCGGAACGCGCTTCTGGCCCCTAAGCCGGAAGAAACGCGCCAAGCAATTGCTGGCGCTCGACGGCAAGCAAACCATGCTTCAGCAGACCGTGGCGCGATTGTTGCTGTTGGCTTCGGCGAAAAAATTCTGGGTCATTACCAACGAAGATCTCCATCCGGCTATCCTGAAACAAATTCCGAAGCTCTCCAAAGCACAAGTCCTGGCTGAACCGGTGGGACGTAACACAGCGCCAGCCATCGGCCTCGCAGCATTTTTACTCTTGCGTGAAGATCCGGATGCGGTGATTGGTATGTTCCCTTCCGATCACGTAATCGCCGACGAAAAAACGTACCGCGAGGCGATTGAACGTGGAATCGACATTGCAGCTGAGGGCGAAAATATTGTGGTGCTTGGCATCCGGCCTAATCGAGCTGAAACCGGGTATGGATACATTGAAGCCGGCAGCGTTTTCCCAGGCAAAGTTCTTCGCGTACGCCGATTCACCGAGAAACCGGATGCTGCGAAAGCCGCGGCGTTTGTGGCCGCAGGAAATTATTTCTGGAACAGCGGCATGTTTTTATGGAGCGCCCGCACTCTGGCGAATGCGCTGCGTGAACATCTGCCAAAAACCGCCCCACTGTTGGAAGAAATTGCGTCTGCATTCGGCACTCGCAAATTTGCGGCAGCGTTTCGCAAACTCTATCCCAAATGCGAAAACATCAGCATCGATTACGCCGTGCTGGAACCGCGCTCGGCTAAAGGGGAATTGGCCGGCAATATCTTTTGCCTTCCTGCTGATTTCGGCTGGAACGATCTTGGTTCCTGGACAGCCCTGCACGAGCATCACACGGCAAAGCACCGTCCTTCAGAAGGTAATATTATCCGCAGTACGGGCGTCTTTGTTTTAAATGCGCACGGCAATTACGTGCATGCTCCGGAAAAATTTGTCGCGACCGTAGGCGTCAGCGATCTTGTGGTAGTGGTAACCGACGACGCACTGTTGATCACGACTCGGCAGCACGCCCAGGACGTGGGCAAGGTCGTGAAGCATCTGGACGAAAAGAAACTCCACAAGCTAGTGTAAGAAAAGGTAAACGGGGATTAGGGCCAGAGGGCAGCGATAAACCGGCCACTGGCACTGACCAATAGTCACTGAATCTATGTCTCAGGAAATCAAGTTCGGAACCGATGGGTGGCGTGCCATTATTGCCGATGACTTCACGTTCGACAACGTGCGCCATGTCGCCGGGGCAATCGCTTCTTATGTTTTGAAATACGAGGACTCGCAGCACGGAGTTTTTGTCGGATATGACACTCGTTTCGCTTCGCAGAGTGCGGCGCGCATTGTGGCAGAAACGATTGCTGCTGCGGGTATTTCTGTAAAGCTCGCGAATGATTACACGCCGACACCGGCTGTTTCGTATGCGGTGAAAACCCACTCCGCTGCCGGCGGAGTGATGGTCACATCCAGCCACAATCCATGGAATTGGAACGGGATAAAGTTCAAAGGCAAGTTCGGCGGTTCTGCCACGCCTGCAATCATGAAACGTGTCGAAGAAGAATTGCGGACTGGGGCAATGCCACAAGGCGCGAAAGCGTCGGTTGAGGAAGTTGATCTGAAGACGCCTTATATTGCCGCAGTTTGCCGCTTTGCGGATATGGATCTCATCAGTAAGGCGAAATTAAAAATAGCAATCGATTCCATGTATGGCTCGGGCCGCGGAGTTCTTGCCGGAATCTTCCGCGATCACGGAGTGCAACACGTCGCTATCCGACAGGAAGTGAACCCGCTGTTTCCGGGGATCAATCCTGAACCCATCGAGCCGCACATTTCTCTTCTGCAAAAGACGGTTGTAAACGAAAAATGCGATGCGGGATTAGCCACAGACGGCGATGCCGACCGCATTGGCGCTGTCGCGGAAGACGGCAGCTTTGTGGATTCACACAAAATATTCTGCGTGCTGCTGTACTGGCTGCTGGAGCGCAAGAAGTGGCCGGGAGACGTGGTACGGGCTTTCAATACCACGCGCATGCTTGACCGCATTGCTGCCAAATACGGCCGTAAACTTTACGAAACCCCGATCGGATTCAAGTACATCGCCGATTTGATGATGGAACACGACATTCTAATCGGCGGCGAAGAATCCGGCGGTATCGGCTACTCGCGCTTTCTGCCGGAACGTGATGGAGTGCTGAATTGCCTGTTGCTGGTTAATGCAATGGCCGAGGAAGGCAAACCGCTGGGTCAATTGGTTGCCGATCTGCAACGCGAATTCGGGCCTCACTACTACGGACGTCGCGACTTGCACATTTCCGAAGAGCTCAAGCAGAGCGCCATTCAGCAAGCACGGGCTGAGAGTACTCAACGCCTGGGACGCTATCGCGTATTGAAGAAGGAAAATGTCGATGGCATCAAGTTTTTTCTGGATGCCCCGACGAACGGTAATGGCGCGGAGGCCTGGGTGCTTTTCCGTGCCTCAGGTACGGAGCCGCTCCTGCGTGCTTATTCCGAGGCTGCGTCCCCGGAACTGGTTACGGAAATCCTGACGGATGCTGAAAGTTTTGTTAAGAACGGTATTTAGGCATTTTTTGATTCGAAAACTCTCTCAGTTCTCGCGGCGTAAATGCGATACCTTTAACACAGCATGTCTTTCGCCGGAAGCCAAACCCCGACTTCAGACGACGCACCCGAGGCGCGCCGTTACAACCAGATCCGCCGATGGCTGGGCGTCGTCGATTTTTTCATTGGAGCGGCTTTCTTAGTTGTTCTCCTGATTACCGGATGGTCGGGCTGGTTACGCGATCTCGCCTTACGCCGCGGATTTCAAAACTACACGCTCGCCGTTTTTCTGTACTTATTCTTTCTACTGCTGATCAGCAAAATTCTCGGCCTGGGCTTCGACTATTACGGCTTCCGAGTAGAGCGCCAGTTCCAGCTTTCCACGCAGAAAGCTCGATCCTGGCTATGGGATGAAGCGAAAGGGTTTCTGGTGGGATTGGTGATGACGGCAATTGTGGTGGAATTGCTGTATTTCATGATCCGCCAATGGCCGCAGCATTGGTGGGTCATTACGTGGGCGTTATTCATGGGGTTGTTTATTCTGTTGGCCCAGCTGGCGCCGGTGATACTGTTTCCCATCTTTTATAAGTTCGAGCCACTGGATGATGAAGATTTGCGTCGGCGCTTAGTTCAGTTGGGTGAGCGTGCCGGCACGCGGGTGCGCGGGGTATACCGCTGGAAGCTTTCGGAAAAAAGCAAAAAGGCGAACGCAGCACTCACCGGACTCGGCGCCACGCGGCGCATCATTCTGGCCGATACTCTGCTCGACAATTATGCTCCCGAAGAGATTGAAGCGGTTTTAGCTCATGAACTCGGCCATCACGTTCATAAGCACATTTTGAAGAGCATTGCGGTGCAGGCGGGAATTACTCTGCTTGGCTTCTGGCTTGCCAACTTCGTATTGCACTTCGCAGTCGACCATCACATGTTCGAGGAGCTGTCCGATTTCGCCAATTTACCTTTGTTGGCTATTACAGTGACAGTTCTTTCCCTTCTGCTCATGCCCGCGCTCAATGCGTACTCGCGCTATAACGAGCGGCAAGCCGATCGCTATGCTTTTGAATCGATCTCCAACGTGGAACCATTTATTTCGTCGATGAACAAGCTGGCGCAGCAAAATCTAGCCGAGCGCAAACCTGCGAAGTGGATCGAGGTTCTGTTTCATTCCCACCCGGCAATCTCGAACCGAGTAGCTGCGGCGGAAGAATGGGGCCGCATACAGGGCGCGGAGCCGCATCTGTAAATTCGAGTTTTCCCAAAAAACTACCGCTTATCCAGCATTGCCTCTACCCGCTGCAAATCTACTTCGGTGTCCACGCCGATGGAATCATAGATCGTTTCGCCGACATAAATCGGAATCCCATTTTCCAGAAAGCGAAGCTGTTCCAGGCGCTCACTCTTTTCAAGAAAGGATTCAGGCTGGGTGACAAAAAAATCCAGTGCGGCTTTTCGGTAGGCGTAGAGGCCAAGATGTTTGAAGTAATACGGCTGGCTGCCGTCCCGATCAAAAGGGATGGTAGAGCGGGAGAAATAGAGCGCGCGTCCATCTGCTGCGGTGACAACTTTAACCGCATTGGGATTGTGGACCTCTTCAGGGGGACAAGGAGTCTTTACTGTCCCCACCTGCGCGGAAGAATTTTTCATCACGCCCAATAGCGTGGCAATCTGCTCCAGTCTTACAAGCGGCTCATCGCCTTGCACATTGACGTAAACGTCGGCGGTCACAGAATTTGAGACTTCCTGAATACGCTCGGTACCACTGCGACGGTTGGATGAGGTCATTTGGACTCGCCATCCGTTGCTTTGGCAGACGTCAAAAATTTCTTGCGCATCGGTCGCAATGATCACATCCGAAAGCAGCGGTGATCGCCGCACCGCCTCATATACCCATCCCACGAGCGGTTTCCCTGCAATCTCCCGCAGCATTTTGCGTGGCAGACGAGTAGAGGCCAGGCGCGCGGGAATCACGGCAACAGTTTTCATGAGAAGCTAGTTTCAGGTTTCTTTCACGGGCTGGCAAGTGGTGAATTGACCAACATCAGAGCGAGCTTGGTTTGACACGCTTTTGCCACGCTCTTAGAATCTAAGTCTTGGGCATTGGTCTTGCGTGCCCACCGCGTTCCCTCATTAGCTTTCCTCAAATGGCGGCGTAGCTCAGGTGGCTAGAGCGACGGTCTCATAATCCGTAGGTCCGTGGTTCGAGTCCACGCGCCGCCACCAAACTAACGTCACTTTCCATACACAAGTAACAGAAATCTCATGCTTATCGCGTTACTGAAGTTTCCGCCGTTCCGGTAAAACATTACTTGTAATCCCCTTGGCTGGCTATTCTTAAGAGTCGGACAAATCCTCGCCCTGCAATTGAGGCGCGGGACCGATTCGCATTCGATGTCAGCCAGTGCAAATTCGTGGAGAGGCCTGCCTGTCGGTGCCCAGGCATTTGCCGCCTTCGTCATTGCCGGAGGAATGGCTTGCCTTCTACTGGCCGCTATCCACCAGAGCAGCAAGAACATAGCCGAGTTTATCTGCTACATGGGGATTGCGATCCTGGCGTCCCGACTGCGCGTTACGCTGCCGGGCATAACGGGAACGCTTTCGGTCAACTTCCTATTCATTCTGGTTGGCATTGCGGAATTGAGCTACTCCGAAGCCTTAACTCTGGGTGCAGCCGCCATGCTGGCGCAGAGTTTGTTTCCGGGCCGTCCAACCGCCATACAGTTGGCTTTCAATGTGTGCGCAGGATCGCTATCTACTGCCGCAGCTTATTTTGTTTATCACAGCCTTGCATTCAACGAATTAATCAGTAACCGGCCGTTGCTATTGTGCTTGACCGCTTCGGTGTATTTCATCGTCAATGCAGGGTGCATTGCCGCTGTCATTTCATTCAGCGAAGGCAAGCCTCTGCAAACCATTCTGGTGGATTGTTATTTCTGGTCTTTTCCTTACTATCTGGTCGGGGCTGGCATTGCCGGGGCGATTTCGTGGTTCAATCACACGTTCAACTGGGAAACGTCACTACTTTTTGTTCCCGCGATTTATCTCATCTACCGCTCCTACCGGCTCTATTTGGGCAAGCTGGAAGACGAGAAGCGCCATGTAGAGGAAATGGCAAACCTGCACCTGCGGACCATCGAAGCGCTGGCGCTCGCTATTGAAGCCAAGGATCAGACGACTCACGAGCATCTGCAGCGAGTGCGAGTCTATGCCATCGAAGTCGCGAAAGAACTTGGCGTGAAAGGGGCTGAATTAGAGGCTCTTCATGCCGCGGCGTTACTCCATGACATCGGCAAATTGGCTGTACCTGAGCACATCATCTCGAAACCTGGCCGGTTGACGCCGGAAGAGTTCGAGAAGATGAAGATACACACCGTGGTCGGGGCGGAGATTCTGGAGCGGGTTCGTTTTCCCTACCCCGTCGTACCAATTGTTCGGGCCCATCACGAAAAGTGGGATGGATCAGGTTATCCCTACGGACTGAAAGGCACGGAGATTCCCATTGGGGCGCGCATTCTTTCGGCAGTCGATTACCTGGATGCCCTCGCATCCGACCGGCAATATCGGCGCGCGATGCCATTGGACGATGTGATGCTGCGGCTTTCGGGTGAATCGGGAAAATCTTTTGATCCGAAGGTAGTAGAAGTTCTGAAAAGGCGGTACAAGTCTTTAGAGAACCTGGCACGAGCAAAATCCACGGACGATAACACTTCGACGCTATCTTCAGAAATCCGGATCACACGAGGTCCAGCGCCGGCTGCAGGCTTTGAAAATGCCGGCGTTCAGGATGGGGCTGGCCGAGATGCAAATTTTCTTTCCTCGATTGCAGCCGCGCGCCAGGAAGCACAATCTTTGTTTGAATTGAGCCAGGATTTGGGTGCATCGTTGAGCCTGGGAGAAACCCTCTCCGTTTTTTCGGTGAAGCTCAAACCGATGGTGCCCTACGATGCGATTGCGATATATATACGCCGCGACGATGAGTTAATCCCCGAATACGTGAACGGCGACAATTACCGCCTTTTTGCCTCTTTGCGGATCCCGCTCGGAGATGGGCTTTCCGGCTGGGTAGCGCAGAACAAAAAGCCGATTGTGAATGGAAATCCTTCGGTGGAACCGGGATATTTGAACGATCCCGCAAAATTCAGCACTTTACGTTCGGCCCTGGCAGTGCCTCTGGAGGGTGTTGCAGGGGGGATCGGCGTTCTTGCTCTTTATCGTGCGGAGCGCGATGCATTCACTTCCGATCATTTGCGCATCTTGTTGGCAGTAAGCGGCAAGATGGCTTTGGCTATCGAAAATGCGCTGAAATATCAGCAGGCGGAAAATTCGGCCACCACAGACTATCTCACCGGGCTGCCCAATGCGCGGTCGTTGTTCCTGCAGCTCGACCGCGAACTCGCGCGTTGCAAACGGGATAATGTGCCGCTGACGTTGATGGTCTGCGATATGAACGGCTTCAAGAAGATTAACGACCGCTTCGGGCATTTGGAAGGAAATCGTGTTTTGCGGTTATTTGCGCAGGCGTTGAAAGATAGCTGCCGCGACTATGACTACGTGGCCCGCATGGGAGGAGACGAATTTGTAGTTATCGCGCCGGGACTGTCTACCGACGCAGCGGCGAAAAAGGTCGAGCAGATTCGCCCACTCGCCCGGCAAGCTGGCTTCGACGTTTGCGGGGAAGACATGCTCTCGTTGAGCGTGGGTATAGCCGTGTCTCCAGACGATGGCAGTGATGCGGAGCAGCTTCTTACTGAAGCGGACCGGCGCATGTATCTGGAGAAGCAAAAGCAGCCAACCAAGAAAGATCAGCGTTTGCACACGCGAATAAAGTGCAGGTTAACCATCGAATTGCATCCTCACGGAGTGGCAGGACCTGTGTTCGGTAACCTGATCGACATTAGCTTAGGCGGCTGTTATGTGGAAACCAGCGCCATATTGCCGCCCGGTTCGAATGTAAATGTGGTTTTCTCGGAAGAGAACGGCGACTTGAAGGCAGAAGGAAGCATCGCCAGAATTCACCCTGGATCGGGAGTGGCCGTGCAATTCAAAGAAATGAGCCGTGAGTCGAGGGACAAGATGTACCGCATTCTGGAATTCGTTCAGAACACGACCACGCTGTACAACGACCGCTACATGCAAAAACTCTTCAATCGTTGAGCCTTTCGGTATTTGCAACATGCTTGAAGCAAGCCCCGGCGGCTCGTACACTTAAAGATGTGCACGTCCACGTTCATGGCGGAAGTAGCCCGAAGCGGGTTCTCAAAATTTCGCTGGGCGTAACTTGCGCCTACATAGTGTTGCTCGTCGTAGCGGGCATTCGCGCTCATTCCCTTGCGCTGCTCTCCGAGGCCGGACATAATCTTTCGGATTTTTTGGCCCTTCTGCTGTCTCTGGTTGCGGTCTACCTGCAATCCCGGCCGGCCAGCGCCACTAAGACGTACGGATATCATCGTGCCGGAGTCTTGGCGGCACTGGTCAATGCCCTGTCACTGGTGGTTGTTTCGTTCTTTATTTTCTACGAAGCATTCCGGCGCTTGCAGCATCCGGAGCATGTTCAAGCTTCCACGATGATGTGGGTTGCGGCCGCTGGCGTGGTAATGAACGGAGTAATCGCGTTGCTTCTCTACCGTTCGGGTGGAGACGTCAACATCCGCAGCGCTTTGCTGCACGAAGTCGGTGACACTCTTTCGACTGCCGTCGTGATCGCGGGAGGCTGGGTCATTCTCGCTACCGGGGATTACTGGATCGACTCAGCGCTGTCATTTGGAATTGGCGTGCTCATTCTGTGGTCTGGTTTTGGCATTGTTCGCGAAACTTTGAATATTCTGCTCGAAGGGACGCCACGCGGAGTCAAGCTGGACTTAGTTGAGACGACCATCCGTTCCGTCAATGGCGTAAATGACGTGCATGATCTGCACGTCTGGTGCATCGGTTCGGAAACGCGCGCACTCTCCTGCCACATTTCGATTGCCGATATTCCACCATCAGTGAGCGAACGGATTCTGCGCGACGTGAAAGACGCGCTGCACCATGAGTTTCAGATCGACCATACGACCATTCAATTTGAGCATGAGGTATGCGAAGTAGCGCACGGATGCGTGATGCCGGTAGCGGAGAGCGAAGCGCATCACCATCATCACAGCCATTGAGCGTGTTGGATCAAAGATTCTGTTGCTCAAAAATCTCCCGGACTCTCTCCATGGTATCCGCCTCTTCCGCCGACTTGTCAGGGCGTAGCCGAACGATCCTCGGGAAGCGCAGCGCATAGCCGCTTTCATGTCGGTCGGACTGCATCATATTGTTGAAAGCTACTTCCAGTACGATTTCCGGCTCGACGGTGCGGCGAAAACCCTGATCTTCCAGTGTGTGATCGAGAAACCATTGCGTCATCTCTGCGATCTCGGTATCGGTTAACCCCGAATATGCCTTTCCGATATTTACCAGCCTATCCCCATCCCAGACTGCAAATGTGTAGTCGCTCAGCACGCCGATTCTTTTGCCGTGGCCGAATTCGACTGCCGTTACGACTACGTCGAGCGTGGCCAATTCACGCTTCATCTTCAGCCAGGATTTCCCGCGCTTCCCCGGGGTATAAGGCGAACCGAGATCCTTGATCATCAATCCTTCATTTCCGCGAGCCCGCGCCGCGACGAACAGTTCTTCCAGGCTTTGGCTCGAACTCACTCGGGATACGGGAGCGCGGATAACTTTGGCCAGAGCGCCATCCAATGGATCAGTATCGAACGGCAGGCGGGTTTGCAAATTCATTAAATGAGGATGGGGATTTTTCCGTAGGTTAGCATCCGCGGGATTTGCCTTCTTCGCCAGCAGTTCGTCCAAAATACGCGCCCGATCTCGCAGCGGTTGATCAATCAATAATTTACCGTCTGCGTACAGGACATCAAATGCGAGGTACGCCACCGGCACTTCACGCAACATTTTTTCACTTACTTTTTTTCGCCCGAGCCGTTGCTGTAGAAACGAGAATGGACGAGCCTTACCCAGTTGATCGGCTGCGGCTTCTTCGGGACCAGAAGGTGGACCATCAACCACTTCCTGTGTTTTCACCATATTTGATGGATATACCCAGGCAACGATCTCGCCATCGAGGATGGCTTCTCCTGGCAATTCTGCAAGCGCAGGCGGGAGTTCGGGAAACGATTCGGTGATTTCATCGCGAGTGCGCGAAAAGAGCTTCACCTCCCCGTTCGAAACGTGTGCTTGCGCTCGAATGCCGTCGTACTTATCCTCCACGGCAGCCTCGGCGAAATAACTCAGTCCTTCTTCGGCCGACTCGATGGGACTTGCTAGCATGAATCCGATGGGATGAAATATGCGCATCTTTGCTTCCGCCAATTTCCCTTCAGCCGCCAGACGTAGTGTCTGTCCGATATCTCCGAGGAGCATATTCGCGCGTTGCGTCTCCCCGGGAGTATTGCCGTAAGCTTTGGCGATGGCTTCCTCGACCAGGCTTTCCTTGAGGCCAATTCGCAAATCACCGGTCATAATTTTGACGATGTATTTCGCTTCAAGGGGTTTAGCTCCGGTAAGCAGATCACGGACCAGCGCGGTTTTTGCTGCCGGTCCGCGGGCTGCGACAATTTGCCGGAAAGCATCGGCAATTTCGAGGACCCCGACACCTTGGCCAGCGCGCTCAGGCAGAACCGTTGCCGCCACTGATCCCAAGTCTCCATGCTTGCGATAAGTGGCCGTAAGCGCGGCATCATTTTGCCCGGAAAGCTCGGCAACGATCCGCCAGAGTAGCGTGCTGCCGACCTGTAATGTCGTTTCTTCCCAGGCGGGAAATGCCCTTCCGGAGAGAAACACGGACGAGATTGCGGCCTCATCGACAGAGCACGATTTAAAATACTCCGCCACAATTGCAGTTTTCTGGAGTTTTTTGGCCGTGGCCGCAATCGCTTCGCAGGTTTGGGTAAATCCGGGCATGCATAAAGAGAATAGACGAAATACCAAATCGAACATGGTCGTGCGGGAGCACTTCCCTGCTGTGGTAACCTAGTGATGGCGCTTTTTCGACGCTCACAGCATCTAACTATCGTGCGTTCACTGCGAAATTTCGTGCGTTTTCTGATCGCCGTGCAGCTCTTGCCGGCGCTCGAAAGTGGCGAGGAAACCCTTGTCGGCGGCCAAGCTGTACTCGAGGGCGTGATGATGCGCTCTCCGCATGCCTGGGCGATCGCATGCCGCAAACCTTCGGGCGAAGTGGTGACCATGAGCCAGGCGATCGAGCGGCCCTCGGAGAAACACAAATGGATGGCTTGGCCCATTCTTCGCGGCGTGATGACCCTCGGTTACGCGATGTCTCTTGGATATCGCGCCCTGCGTTTTTCGGCGAATGTGGCGCTTGAAGATGCAATGCAGGACGAGCAAACGGACAGCGAAAAAAGTTCATCTCTCCAGGCAAAACAAAGCGGTGTGGAAACTTCCAAATCTGAGGCGCGCGAAAAGGCTGCTGCGATAAGTGGGTGGCTGGCTACAGGGAATGTCATCCTATCGCTGGCATTTTTCATTTTCATGTACAAGTACCTGCCGTTGCTTGCGGCGACAGAACTCAAGAAGTTCAATCCGGCCTTCGGGGGGCAAATCGCCTTCAACCTGGTGGATGGCGCGGTGCGATTGGTTCTGTTTCTGCTGTTTATTTGGGGAGTTTCGCTGTTTCCCGACATCAAGCGCGTCTACGAATACCATGGTGCGGAGCACAAGACGGTTTTTGCATTCGAAGATGGCAAACCGCTTGAGACCGATGAAGTGCAGCAATATTCCACCTATCATCCGCGGTGCGGCACCAGCTTTCTGATGACGGTAATGCTGATCTCGATCGGCTTTTACATGCTTATCCCGTACACGACCTTTTGGGCGCGCTTTGCCTCGCGTATCGCGCTGCTGCCGGTGATTGCCGGAGTCTCCTACGAGATCATTCGCTTTGCCGCCAAACATCGCGGATCGCTTTTCGCTTTGATGACCGCCCCCGGCTTGTGGCTCCAGCGCATTACTACGCAGCCGCCGTGCGACGAACAGGCGCAATGCGCCATCGTCGCGCTCAATCATGCCATGGCTCTTGAAAAAGAGAACGGTGGCGAGTTGGTCATTGCCTAGCGGCTGCGCCGCTAAAATTCTTTCCTGCCCATTTCCGATCCCAAATTTTAAAAGGCCATAAACTTGTATGCGGACGTAGAAAAGCCCGACACTATCGGAGTTGAATACACTCCATTGAGAGCCCACAATGTTTGAACGCCTGGACCAAACCGAAGCCCGTTATGAAGAACTCACTCAAGCCCTTGCCTCGCCGGATATCGTCAACGATTCGGCGAAATACCAGAAGACTGCAAAAGCGCATAGTGAACTCGTGCCGGTGGTCGAAAAATATCGCGAGTATAAAGATCTGACGCAAGGCATAGCCGAAAGCAAAGCCATGCTGGCGGAAGAAAAAGATCCCGAGATGCGGGCTTACGCGCAGGAAGAGCTAAATAAGCTTGAGCCGCGTGTTGGAACAATCGAGGAAGAACTCAAAGTTTTGTTATTGCCCAAAGATCCCAACGACGAGAAAAATATCATTCTCGAAATTCGCGCAGGCACTGGCGGGGACGAGGCGACACTTTTTGCTGCCGAAATCTTCCGCATGTATACGCGGTATGCGGAGACGCAGCGTTGGAAAGTTGAGGTTCTCTCTTCGTCCGAGTCTTCGGCTGGCGGTTTGAAGGAAGTCATCGCCATCATCGAAGGCAACCGGGTCTTCTCCCAGCTCAAGTATGAAAGCGGCGTGCATCGCGTGCAGCGTGTTCCCGCCACCGAGCAACAGGGGCGAGTTCACACTTCGGCTGTAACGGTTGCAATTCTTCCAGAAGCGGAAGATGTGGATATTAAGATTGAGGCCAAAGATTTGCGCATTGACACTTTCTGCTCGTCGGGCCCCGGTGGACAATCGGTGAACACGACTTACTCAGCCGTGCGTATCACACACTTACCGACCAATACTGTTGTCAGTTGCCAGGACGAGAAATCGCAGATCAAGAATCGCGAAAAGGGCATGCGCGTTCTACGCTCACGTTTGTATGAGATTGAAATGGATAAACAACAGCAAGCATTGGCGAAAGAGCGCAAAGCGATGGTTGGTTCGGGCGACCGCAGCGAGAAGATTCGCACGTATAACTTTCCGCAGAACCGGGTTACCGACCACCGCATCGGCTTCACGCTGCACCAGCTCGAGGCAGTAATGGATGGAAAACTTCAACCGCTTGTAGAAGCGCTGGTCACGCATTATCAGGGCGAAAAGCTGAAGCAAGAAAATGCGCATGCCGTTTAGCCGAGATGCTGACTGAACCAGTGCCTGCCAGAAGGGAATGACATGCCGGATATATCGTCAGCGCTTTCTGCTGTCCTGATTGGCCGCTACGAGGCCAATGCCGCGCGCACCCATGAATTGGCGGCGCCGCTCACTAACGCACAGTATTGGCATAAGCCGTTTTCATATGGCAACAGCTTCGGGCATCTCGTACTGCACCTCACTGGGAACCTGAATTACTACATCGGTACGCAGATCGCCAACACCAGCTATGTCCGCGACCGCCCGCGCGAGTTCAATGACACAGCCCCTCCATCGAAAAAGGAATCGTTCAAACTCTTCGATGATGCCGTAAAGATGGTTATCAAAACCATTCGTGCACAATCGACCGAGGATTGGTCGGCGGAGTATGCGGGCGCCGGAACCGATGCGAAGACTCGCCTTGAAATGGTTGTGCAGTGTGCCGCCCACATGCAGCACCACATCGGCCAGATGATCTATCTGAGCTACGAACTTAATAAATAACCGGGAACCACGCAAAGTTAGCAACAAGCACGCCATAGAACACAACATTCGCCGGGAAACAACCTTACGAATAATTACCGCACCCAACGTCCCACTATGTCGGATCGAAAATCACGTTCTCTGCTTGCACTGGCTGGGTTTGGATTGGCCACGGCTGGCGTGGCCTGGTACGGTTCCCGCTCCAGCCGACGGGCAAGCCGGGACGCTTGGTACCGCGATCTCGCCAAGCCCAGCTTTACACCTCCGGCAAAAGTCTTCCCGGTGGTGTGGACTTCTCTTTATGCGATGATCGCCTGGTCGGGATGGAGAATCTGGAGTGCCGCTCCCTCGCGCGATCGCAATCGGGCGCTGCGGTTGTGGATTTCGCAGCTCAGCGCCAATGCAAAATGGTCGGAGCTTTTCTTCGGTCAACATCGGCCAAGGTTGGCTCTTGCCGATGTCATTGCGCTGGAAGGAATGATATTTTCCTACATGAAAGCAGCCAGAAAGGTGGACCGTGCCGCAGCCAATGCCTTTATTCCCTATGCGGCATGGGTCGCCTTTGCCACAGTATTGAATGCCGAAATCGCCCGGCTAAATCCGCGTGAAGCCTAGCGTCGGCAGATAACTGCGAGGTGGGCACTATTTCTTGCCATGCTTATATTCGCGCCTCTATCTGCTCAGTGTGATGAAATGGTTTCGTGCAACTGAAACCATTTCTTGCGTCCGCGATCACCCTTCTGACAGAAGCCGCTGTTCCCTCGCCCCGCATGAATGCGGAGCTGCTGATGATGTTCACGTTGAGCTGCGATCGCGCCTACCTTTACGCACATCCTGAACGGGAGCTCACCCGTGACGAAACGACTCGATACGAAACGGCTATCGCCGAGCGGGCCCGCGGCGTTCCTGCGCAATACATTACCGGACATCAGGAATTTTGGGGAATGGATCTCATCGTAACTCCGGCAGTTCTGATTCCGCGCCCAGAGACTGAACACGTAATCGAAGCAGTGCTTGAGCGTGCTGGCGGAGAGGGCTTTCTGAAAGCTCAGGACAAATCATCGCTCACCAATCTCCGCCTTGTTGACGTTGGCACAGGTTCGGGCTGCATAGCCCTCGCGCTGGCAAAAGAATTGCCTCAGGCCGAAATCCACGCTATCGATATTTCCGCCGCTGCGCTGGAAATTGCGCGTGCCAATGCGGCCCGCCATCAACTGGAATCTCGAATTCACTTTCGCGAAGCCGATTTGCTGGCCGGATTCGAGGATAAGTTTTTTGATTTCGTTGTTTCCAATCCGCCGTACGTCGGAGAGTCCGAAGAAGATCAAGTCCAGTTGGAAGTCCGCAAGTTTGAGCCGCGCAACGCCGTCTTTGCCGGCCACACGGGAACAGAAGTAATCGCCCGGCTGATTCAGCAGGCGTACGCGTCTCTGAGGCCCGGTGGATGGTTAATCATGGAAATCAGCGGAACGATCGCAGGAGAAGTAAAGCGTCTGCTCACCGGCTGGAAGAACGTAGAGATCAGGCCCGATTTGCAATCGATCCCGCGCGTCGCACAAGCGCAAAAATAGCGGCTAACTGCCGGCGTTTGCAGATTGAATTTCTTCCACGTCCACAATGTTGGTGGGATATTTGCCGGTATAGCAAGCCGAACAGTATGAGATCTTATCCCCTTCCCCACATGCCTTCTTGAGCCCTTCGAGTGAAAGGTAGGCGAGGGAATCCACACGAATGTAATCGCGGATTTGATCCACCGTTTTATTTGCCCCAATCAACTGATCCTTCGAAGGAGTATCCACGCCGTAGTAGCAGGGCGAAATCGTAGGGGGGCAGGAAATCCGCATGTGAACTTCCTTCGCGCCAGCGTTACGAATCATGCGTACGATTTTGCGGCTGGTGGTGCCGCGCACGATAGAGTCATCAATGAGAACGATACGCTTGCCTTCCAATAGAGAACGAACCGGATTCAACTTCAGCCTTACGCCAAAGTCGCGCACGCTTTGGCTCGGCTCGATAAAGGTGCGGCCAACGTAATGGTTGCGGATCAGCCCGAAACGAAATGGAATTCCGCTTTCCGACGCATAGCCCACGGCCGCAGTGACGCCGGAGTCGGGCACAGGGACTACCAGATCGGCTTCTACGGGCGCTTCGCGCGCTAATTGCCGCCCCATCTCTTCACGGCTGGTCTGCACAGCGCGACCGAAAACTGTGCTATCGGGGCGCGAAAAATATACGTGCTCAAAAATGCAGCTCGATTGCGGCGCCGCAGTCGAATAAAAGCGTGAAGTGATTCCCTCAGGCCCGACTACGATCAACTCGCCCGGTTTCACATCGCGCTCGTAAGTGGCGCCGATCAGATCGAAAGCGCAAGTTTCAGAGGCGAAAACGATGGTGTCGCGTTTCTGGCCTTCGAGAGCGGGAATGCGCCCCATAGCCAGCGGGCGGAAACCGCGCGGATCGCGCGCGGCGATGATTCGATCCGGACTCATGACAACCAAGGAAAAAGCGCCTTCTAATCGGCGCAATGCATCCGCAATTGCTTCGGGCAAAGTTTGCTCTCGCGACAGCGCAATCAGGTGCACGATCACTTCCGTGTCGCTGTTCGTCTGGAAAATCGATCCCTGCTGTTCCAACCGGCTGCGCACCTCTACCGCATTCGTCAGGTTGCCGTTATGCGCGACTGCAATCGATCCCTTACTGGATTGCACCAGGATCGGTTGCGCGTTCAATAACGCCGAATCGCCTGCGGTTGAATAACGGGTATGCCCAATGGCCAGCGTGCCGCGTATTTTCGAGAGCACATCTTCGGTAAAAATATCGGCAACCAGCCCCATCGCCTTGTGGACGCGGGAAGTCAGACCATCGGAGGTGACAATCCCAGCCGACTCCTGCCCGCGATGCTGCAAAGCGTGAAGACCAAGATAGGCGAGTTTTTCTGCCTCGGGATGCGCGAATATCGCCACCACTCCGCACTCATCGTGAAATTTATCGGAAGTCAGCATTTTGACAGTTTGCCTTTTAGCACTTAGCTCAACTACAAAATCAATTCGACGCAACTAACTGCGGATCGGTTTGCAAACTCGATTCCAAGGCAGATTCGTAAACTTCATTCAACTCAGCGACGACTGCGGATACAATCACCCGACCATCGAGTGAGATTTCCATATGCTCAGGAATGGTTTCCCCCACCACGGCGGCGGCGATTCCGTGCTTCCCCGCAATTTGTTGGATTCGCGCCACGTGCTCCGGGTCGCAAGAGCATACGATGCGGCTTGCATCTTCACCAAACAGAACGAACTCAGCAGGCAATTCATTCGATGGCAGGCTCACGCGCGCGCCCACACCCTTAGCGAACGCCTTTTCAGCCAAAGCGACGGCCAATCCGCCATCCGCGCAGTCGTGCGCGGAATCCAGCAATCCCTGCTGAATCAATTCGATGATCGTCTTCTGGAGCGCCGCTTCCTTCCCCGGATCGATTTCGGGCGGATACCCCCACAATTCCCCGAGAATTTCTTTGGCATATTCCGATGATCCGAATTCATTTTGCACATCGGTGATATCGGCTGCCTCGCCCGCACGCAGTAACATAATCATTCGCCCAGTAGAGCTGAAATGCATTTTCGCAGCTTTATGTACGTCATCGAGAATGCCGACCACCCCAAGTACCGGCGTGGGATAGATTCCTTCACCAAGCGTCTCGTTATAGAAGCTAACATTGCCGCCGGTGATGGGAATCTCAAGCTCCTCGCACGCCTTGGTAATTCCGTCAATCGTCTGCGAGAACTGCCACATGATGTGGGGCTTTTCAGGATTGCCGAAATTAAGGCAATTAGTGGCGCCCACCGGAGTTGCGCCTGAACACGCAACTTTGCGCGCAGCCTCGGCAACAGCATGCATTGCACCCAGCCGCGGATCGAGGTAGCACCAGCGCCCATTGCCATCGAGTGCCATCGCCAGGCCGCGATTCGATCCCTTGATACGAATCACGCCCGCATCGCCCGCGCCGGGAGCCTCTACGGTGTTGGTCTGCACCATGTGATCGTATTGCTGCCATACCCAGCGCTTGCCGCAGATATTCGGGCTGGCCAAAAGGCGCTTGAGACTGTCCGTCAGATCGCCAGAACTATCGAACTGAACATGCTCCGGCATTTCGCGTGGCACCGGGGGCTCCCAACGCGCCAGTGGACGCTTGTACACCGGAGCATCGTCGGTGAGCGCTGGATTGGGAATCTCGGCGACAATTTCTCCGTGTTGACGAACGCGCAGTTTGTTATCGCTGGTGACGACGCCCACTTCGACGGCATCGAGGCCCCATTTTTCGAAAACGCGGAAGACTTCCTGCTCGCGGCCTTTTTGCGCTACCAGCAACATGCGCTCCTGCGATTCGCTGAGCATGATTTCGTAAGCGCTCATGCCGGTTTCGCGCTGGGGCACCCGATCCAGTTCGATCTCAATGCCGACGCTGCCACGCCCGCCCATTTCGCAGGTCGAACACGTGAGCCCGGCAGCGCCCATGTCTTGAATGCCGACAATCGCTCCGGTTTGCATGGCTTCGAGGCACGCTTCCAGTAATAACTTCTCCAGGAACGGATCGCCCACTTGTACATTGGGACGTTTCGCTTCCGAAGCTTCACTGAATTCTTCGCTGGCCATGGTCGCGCCGTGGATACCATCGCGGCCGGTCTTAGACCCGACGTAGATCACAGGATTGCCTTCGCCAGCGGCTTTGGCATAAAAGATTTCGTCTTTGCGTACTAAGCCCAGGGCAAATGCATTTACCAGCGGATTGCCTGAGTAGCATGGCTCAAACTTTGTTTCGCCGCCGAGGTTCGGCACACCAAAACAGTTGCCGTATGAGGCCACGCCGCTGACTACGCCTTCAAAGATGGAATGGTTTTTGTGGATGTCAGCTTGCGCCGGCGAAACACCCGCTCCCGTGCGAATCGGCCCGAACCTTAACGAGTCCATCACCGCCACCGGCCTGGCGCCCATGGTAAAGATGTCGCGCAGGATGCCGCCCACGCCAGTCGTCGCACCCTGAAACGGCTCGATAAAACTGGGATGGTTGTGCGATTCGATTTTGAAGGCACAGGCCCAGCCATCGCCAATGTCGATGATGCCGGCGTTTTCTCCCGGCCCTTGCAACACAATCTTGCTGCGCGTGGGCAGGCGTTTTAGATGTACACGCGAAGATTTGTACGAACAGTGCTCGCTCCACATCACGCTGAAGATGCCGAGTTCCGTCAGCGTGGGCTCGCGGCCCCCGAGAAGCTGCTTGATTTTTTCGTATTCGTCGAGTGTGAGGCCGTGCTGCCGGAGCGACTCCGGCGAAAAGGCAGAGGTCATGGCAGTGGTCATGGGGAAACTCTATTGTCGCATTTTGCCGGCGGTTGGCGGAAGCAAGTTTTGCATACGGTTCTGCACAATTTTGCGGCGAGTTTTTGGCCAGAATTCGCGGGGAACCTGACTTCCGGTAAGATTCACCGAGATGAAGTCGATCATTGTGGGCACAGCCGGGCACATCGATCATGGCAAGACAGCACTGGTAAAGGCGCTTACCGGGATCGACGCCGATCGTCTGCAAGAAGAGAAACGGCGAGGCATCACCATTGACCTTGGTTTTGCGCATATGGATCTGCCTGCGCCGAATGGCGATACGCTGCGCGTAGGTTTCGTAGATGTTCCCGGCCATGAGCGTTTTGTGCGCAACATGCTGGCGGGGATGGGCGGCATCGATCTGGTGTTGCTGGTGATTGCGGCGGACGAGGCGATCAAGCCGCAAACGCGCGAGCATTTCGACATTCTGCAACTGCTCGGCGTGAACTGCGGCATCACTGTGCTCACAAAATCCGACGCGGTGGATGTCGATACTCTCGAGGTGGTGCGACTGGAAGTGGAAGAATTTCTACGTGGGACATTCTTAGAAAACCCAAAAGCTCCGGTGCTCGCAGTGAGTTCCCTGACAGGCGCGGGGTTGGACGAACTGAAGCACGCGATAATTGCGATGGCGGCGAAAACGCAACCGCGAGATTCGAGCGCAATCGCTCGTTTGCCGGTCGATCGGGTATTCACAATGAAAGGTTTTGGGACCGTGGTGACAGGAACGCTAGTGGCCGGGACAATTCGCCGCGAAGACGAATTGGAAGCATTGCCGGGAGGGCGGCGCGTGCGCGTGCGTGGAATACAAGTGCACGGGCAAACAGCGGAAACAGCCGTCGCCGGACAGCGAACTGCGCTGAACCTGACAGGGGCAAGCACTGAGGATTTGTCCCGGGGCATGACGCTATTGCCCTTGGGAATGCTTGAACCCACTCGCCAGACGGACGTTGCGTTGCGTTTGCTCGAATCCGCGCCACGGCCACTAAAAAACCGCGCGCGGGTTCATTTTCACTCCTACACCATGGAAGCCGTGGCAGAGATCACATGGTATGGAGCGAAGCAGATTCTTCCCGGTGAACAGGCATTCGCACGCTTAAAATTTCCGGAAACCGCGTTTCTCCTGCCCGGAGACCGGTTCATCATTCGGCAGTTCTCGCCGGTATTGACGATTGGCGGGGGGGTCGTGTTGGACGCTGCAACCGCTCCGCGGGCTCAGAGACAAACTGATTTCCTAAACATTCTTTCTGACGGCGCTACTCAAGCCGCTCTCATTGCAAGAATCGCACGCCGGAGTAATGAAGGAATTTCGATGGCTCGGCTCGTCGCCGAAACTGGCTCGACGAAGAGTGCGATCGAGTCCCAACTGGCTGAAGCACTCAAGGCTGGAAAGGTATTTCGTACTGGAGAGTTGTTACTAGATTCCACTGCGGTAGAAGCATTGAAGTTGCACATCCTGAAAACGGTCGCGGAGTTTCATAAGAAAAATCCCCTTGTCGGTGGCATCAGCAAAGAAGAATTACGTACACAGGCAGATGCATCACAGGAAGTTTTTGAAATATTAACAGTCATGCTGGTTCGGGAAAGAAAAATAGAAAGCGTGGGAGATCTTGTGCGCTTGCCCGGTCACGGCGTGGTGATGAAGGATGAAGAGGCAGAATCGAAGAAGATAATCGAAAACACTTTCACCACAGCTGGGCTGAAAGTTCCGGCTCTGCACGAAGTGATCGCCGAACTTAAAATCGACAAAGTGCGCGCGCAAAAGCTCGTAACGTTGCTTCTACGCGATAAAGTATTAGTGAAGGTTTCGGACGAGCTGGTTTTTCACGGCGCCGTGTTGGCCGCGTTGCGGCAGCGAATATCAGCGTATAAAGCAAAGTCGCCGCTAATCGATGTTGCGCACTTCAAAGATCTGACCGGGGTAAGCCGCAAATATGCAATCCCCCTTCTGGAGTATCTTGATCGCGAACGCGTGACCAGACGCAAGGGGGATGTAAGAGAAATTTTGTAATCTGGAAATCTGAAGAAAATATTGCAATTCTTCAATTGCTTAGATCTTCTCCTCCGGAAACTCCAGTTCCAGTCCCAGCGGATCCGTCACGCGATTGGTCAGATTCGCGAGACCCGCCAGCATGTGCAGGTCGATGATCTCGGACTCCGAAAAATTCTTTTTGAGTTCGTCGAAATCCTTTTCGTTAATTTCATGAGGCGTGCGCGTCAACTTCTCAACGTAGATGAGCGCTGCGCGCTCTTTTTCGCTATAGCGCGAATAATTTCCCGTCTTTAGAGCCGTCCAGTCTTCCGCGTTAAGGCCGACACGCTTCGACGCTGCAACGTGATGCTGCGCGCAGTAACGGCATCCGTTGATGAGGGAAACCCGCAAGTAGATAAGTTCGTACAACTTGCGATCGAGCGATCGCCCAACACTGCCATAGAAATTCAGAAAATTCTTAAGCATTTCGGGACGATGCGCGAGCGCCTTCTGCACATTACCCGGCTTGCCACGTAGGACCGTCTCATAAATCTCCCGCACTTCGGATGTCGCCGTTTCAGGTGCAATCAGAGAAATCCGCGCCATAACAACCTCGATGATGAAATTTGTGAAACATCCATCATACAAGGCTCTGTGGGAAGGCTGGCTGAATAAGCCGACTGGAGAAAATCGATCCATTGCCGATGTTTAGTTGTAGAGAACTTGCCGAATGGGAAAGCGAGCCATCGGATGGGGAGTGTTGTGTTTGCTGGCTCTTTTGGCCGGCGCGCAGGAGGATGCCCGGCAGAGCACCGGATCGAAGATTTTGGCGGTGGAAAGCGTGTGGAACCAGGCGGAAGCGAGAGGCGATATAAAGGCTTTAAATCTGATCTTCGACGAGTCATTGGTTTACGTGGATGAAGACGGAACGATGCTGACTAAGGCGCAGTTTTTCGCGCGAGTAAAGTCTGCCGGTTCCCGTCCACAATCGCTGGTCACGCCAGCCATGAACGTGCAGATCTATGGCGGGACGGCGATAGTTACCGGAACCTACCACGCAGGCGGAGTCGAGAAGGGAAAGCCGTTTCAACGGAACGGCCGCTTCATCGACATTTGGGTTTATAACAACGGCGTCTGGCTGTGCGTGGCTGCGCAGGCTACGCCAATATCGCGCTGAACCAGCATGAGATTGATAATTGCCCTGTATTTCTTTCCGCTGTTGTTTGCCAGCCGGTTGCCGGCGCAGGCGAACACATCCGCACAAACTGCGGAAGCGACAGTTTTGATGCTGGAAAATGCCTGGAACCAGGCTGTGCGGCTGGGGGAAAGCAAAACGCTGCAAGAACTCTTCGTCGACGGATTGGTTTATATCGACTACGACGGAGAAATTATGAACAAGGGTCAATATCTAGCTCACGTGCAGAAATTTTTGCTTCATCCAGAGTATGTTGTGGCCGAATCGATGCAGGCCCATGCTTACGGCCAGAGTGTTGTGGTCACGGGAGTTTATCGGAAAAAAGGCACGAAGAACGGCCAGCCATATGCCCTCCGAGAACGCTTCGTGGATACATGGATACAGCAAAAGGGCGCTTGGGTTTGCGCTTCCAGCCAGTCAACGTTGATCTCGCATTAGCGATGGTGTAGTCATCCATCAGATGACTACACTATTCATGTATTCTGGCAGCGATGCTCTCCATTCGCCCTGCCACCATTGCTGACGCGGGTTTATTGCGTACTCTCATTCGAGAATTAGCGGAATTTGAACGCGAACTCGACTCGGTCACAATAAAGGAATCGGATCTTGCAAGAGACGGATTCGGGCCGAATCCAAAATTTCGCGCCTTAATTGCCGAATGGAACACCCAACCTGCTGGTTATGCTCTTTTCTTTGGCTATTATTCCACCTGGGCGGGACCGGGGCTTTATCTGGAAGACGTATTCGTGCGGTCACAATTCCGCGGAAAAGGAATTGGGATGGCGTTGTTGTCTTCGGTTGCCCAAATAGCGGTACAGAAGGACTGCTCTGCGATGCGGTGGGAAGTGCTGGGCTGGAACGAAAAAGCAATTGGACTTTACAAGGGGCTGGGAGCGGAGTTTCGCGATGAGTGGCGGTCTGTTTTGTTACCCGAGAAAGCAGTCCGGGAACTGGCAAATAGAAGCTCGTAATGAAAAACTCCAAGAGAAACCAAAAAATAAAAATTGTTGGCGCGGGATTGGCCGGGTCGGAAGCGGCGTGGCAGTGCGCGCGCCGCGGTGTTGATGTGGAACTGTTTGAGATGCGGCCAGTGAAATCGACCCCAGCTCATCAGACGGAAAACTTTGCGGAGCTCGTGTGTTCGAATTCCTTAAAATCGGACTCCGAGAACACTGCGCCTTGGCTTCTGAAAGAGGAAATGCGGCGCGCCGATTCGTTGCTGCTGGAAATTGCACGCGAGTGTGCGGTTCCAGCCGGACATGCTCTGGCGGTGGATCGGGTGGCATTTGCGGCAAGAGTGACTGAAGCGATTTCGCGTGAACCTCGGATTACGGTAAAGCGCGAAGAAATCAAGCAGGTTGAAGAGAATGGCGAAGAAATAACTGTCATCGCAACCGGTCCTCTGACTTCTGACGAACTGGCGACTGAGATTGCGCGTTTGAGTTCATCCCATGATGAAAACGCTGAGTCGGCGAGTCGCCCGCGCCCACATGATCCTCATTTGTATTTTTACGATTCGATCAGCCCGATTGTGGAAGCGGACTCTATCGACATGTCGCGCGTTTATATGGCGGCGCGTTATGACAAAGGCTCGGCCGACTATATCAACTGTCCGATGACGCGCGAAGAATATAACACTTTCTGTGACGCGCTTCTTGCAGCGCAGTCAGTGGAAGAACGCGATTGGGAAAAACTGAATTATTTCGAGAGCTGTTTGCCGATTGAAGAAATTGCCCGACGCGGCCGCGACACCTTGCGTTTTGGCCCCATGAAGCCGGTCGGCCTGAAAGATCCCCGAACCGGAAAAATGCCATATGCGGTGGTGCAATTGCGCCAGGAAAATCTGCGGGCGGATTCCTACAATCTGGTGGGCTTTCAAAATCACTTGAAATTCGGAGAGCAGGCTCGCGTACTGCGCTTGATTCCGGGGCTGGAGAATGCAGGCTTTTTGCGGTACGGACAAATCCATCGCAATACCTACATCAATGCGCCGGCACTCTTGCGAGATACGCTGCAAATGAAGGCGCATCCCAAAGTTTTGTTTGCGGGGCAGATTTGCGGCGTCGAGGGTTATGTGGAGTCGATTGCTACGGGATTGATAGCGGGGATTCACGCCGCGGCTCTCGCCTGTGGCCATGACCCCGTACCGCCTCCGCGCGCATCCGCTTTCGGCTCATTGACGCACTATGTCACACATGCGGTCGCAAAGAATTTCCAGCCGGCAAATATAACTTTCGACTTGTTACCTGCCCTCGATAAAAAGGTCCGCGACCGAAAGGAGCGCCATCGATTGCAATGCGAACTGGCGCTGAGCGAGTTCGACTTGTGGATGGACCGGGTCGCGCTGAGGCAAAAAATATAAATCTCGCAACTCCAGACATTGCTGAGCCGTCGAAATTTCCTGCAACTAAATGCTCCTCGAATACGTATCCCAATAGCGAGAGGAAAACCTCGCGGCAAGCTTACTTTCACGGCTTGACTGCGTCCAACCAAGAAGCACGATGACGCTCCGAGACCTTATCACCGACGTAGTTCGGACACTATGGGCGCACAAATTGCGGGCATTTCTCACCATGTTCGGCATCGCCTGGGGAATCGTGTCGATCGTGCTGATGGTGGCCGCCGGCGAAGGCCTGCGTAAAGGCCAGGAAGATCAAGCCAAGAATCTTGGCAAAGATGTAATGATCGTCTTCCATGGCCGCACCAGCCTGCAAGCTGGCGGAACGCACGCTGGACGCCTGATTCACTGGGAAGACGATGACGTGCCTGTGGTTCAGGCTGAAGGTATCGATTGCCAGTACGCAATTCCTGAGCTCGAACAAGAGACCGTGTTAACGCACAGCAACTACAATAACGCGTCTTTTACCGTGACCGGCTCGTATCCGCAGTTCGCCGACATTCGCAGTCTTAGCGTGGGACAGGGACGATTCTACGATTGGGATGACATGCGGGAGGCCAGGCGGGTTGCATTCCTCGGATCGGATGCGTCCAAGCAATTATTTCCTGGCCGCAATCCGGTGGGGGAGAACGTCTATTTGAACGATTTTCCCTTCGTAGTGATCGGCGTCATGGCCACAAAAAAGCAGGATTCCAGCTATGACGGCTGGGACGTGAACAAAGTTTTCATCCCATTCACCGCTATGCGCCGCGACTTCCCCGACAAACCTCCGGGCACTCCCACTACATTCGATCAGTTGCTGGTGACGCCGAAATCCGTGGAACAGCACGAAGCCTGCAAACATGAAGTACGCGTCGCGCTGGCACGCATGCATCGCTACGATCCGAATGATAAAGAAGCGTGCCCCATCTGGGACACTGTGCAGGAAGCGCAGGCTTTCAAGGCGATGACTGATGGGATGAAATATTTTCTGGGCGCAGTGGGAATCGTAACCCTGCTGCTGGGCGGTCTCGGCGTCATGAATGTAATGCTGGTCGCAGTTCGGGAGCGAACGCGCGAGATTGGCGTACGCAAGGCGATTGGCGCGCCCGCGGGAACGATTTTGCGGCAGTTTTTTGTGGAAGCCCTGATTATTGCCTTTCTCAGCGGCGGAATTGGCTTAGGCGCGGCCTTCGGATTTTGTGCGTTAGTGAATTTGTTGCCCATGCCCGATTTCTTTGCCGGGCTCATCGCGGACTGGACATCCGGCCTGTTAGCCGCAGGCTTGCTGGGCGCGATAGCCGTTGGCGCGGCTCTGTACCCCGCACGTAGAGCGGCATCCATAGACCCGATTGAAGCGCTGCGATACGAGGCGGGCGGGTAGCCGACACATCTTTCATGCTATTCGAAATCATTCTTGAAGCCTGGATCGCGTTGAAACGCAACCTGACGCGCAGCTTTCTCACCATGTTGGGAATCGTGTGGGGCATTGCGACCGTTACACTCCTGATTGCTTACGGCAGTAGCTTTCGCGGCGTCCTGGTTCATGGTTTCGACGCCTTCGGCAAGAGTGTGGTCATTTGCTGGCCACAACAAACCAGCGAGCAACCTGGCGGCCAGCGTGCGGGCAAGAAGGTTGTCATTGAACAGGCTGATGTAGATATGGTGAAGGCCACGGCGCCGCTGGTAAAGCACATCTGCCGCGAAACCGTGAATCGTCCCGGAATTTCTTATGGCGACCGCATGGTGGGAACGGCCGCGGTTCGCGGCGTCTGTCCAGAGTATGGCGAGATGCGCAACGAAGTGCCTTCGGAAGGCCGCTGGATCGACGCGGCGGACGAACTGGAGCGGAGGCGCGTGATCTTCTTAGGCGGGCGCACGAAGGAACAGCTTTTCAGCGGGAGGCCAGCCGTGGGAGAGACGGTTGAAGTCGGCGGCGTGCGCTTTACCGTGATCGGGGTGATGGCGCGAAAAATTCAGCTCAGCAACTATTTCAGCAGCGACGACGAATCGGCATGGATTCCATACTCAGCTGCCAGTGAACTATGGAACACGCGCTACGCCGCCGTAATGGTGTTTGAGCCAATCGCACCGCAATTCGAAAAAAAAGCCATGGCGCAAGTGCTTGCGGCCGTCGCGACGCGGCAGAATTTTTCGCCTACCGATCCAAAAGCCTTTCAAATGTTCGGGCGCGACGAATTCCGACCAGTTATCGACGCTTTGACAATCGGCTTGCAGGTTCTGCTTACTTTCATCGGAGCTTTGACTTTGGGAATTGGCGGCGTAGGCGTGATGAATATCATGCTGGTCTCTGTGGATGAACGAATCCGCGAAATCGGCCTCCGGCGAGCTTTGGGGGCACGCAAGCGGCATATCAAACTACAATTTCTGGCCGAGACTTTGCTAATCATGATTCTTGGCGGAGCCATCGGTGTGCTGCTTTCCTACTTCATCGCCTGGGCCGTGGGCACGCTGCCCATGATGGGCCCGTTGTTTGAAGACGACTCCGGCCAGGGCGACATCCATTTAAAGATTTCCATAATGACCGTCGTGCTTTCGAGTGCGGTGCTGTTGGTGGTGGGCGTAATCAGCGGCCTCGTACCGGCTATGCGCGCTTCAAAACTCGATCCCGTCGAAGCCTTGCGCTACGAATAAGGCAAATCCAAAATTTCGTTCGAATTCGTTTGATCCGCGCCGCGATTCTTAGTACCTTGCTCCTGAGCTAATCACAGCCCGAGGTGCGCTTTGCCTATCTCCGCCGTCGATTCAATCAGCCTTGCCGTTGAGCACACCAAGCAACAGTTGTTCAAACCCTTCCGCATTGGTCAATGGACCAGGCTTGCCCTGGTCGGATTGCTGGCCGGCGAACTCGGCTCCGGCGGTGGTTGTAATGGCTCTAATTTTCGGCTTCCGCTGCATTCTGGCGCAGCGCCACATTCCGCGTTTCCCCACTTATCTGGGATTGACCCCGCGCTATTAGGCGCTCTTCTCGCGGTGGTTGTCGCAGCCGCGTTCGCCATCGGATTGATCTTCATGTACATCAGCAGCGTGATGCGATTCGTTCTGTTCGATAGCATCCTCGCAAAACAGTGCCATATTCGGGCCGGCTGGAGCAGGAGACAGAGCCCGGGATGGCGATATTTTCTGTGGAAACTGGCGTATCTATTCATAACCTTTGCATGCCTGGCCGTACTGGTTGGACTGCCGTTAGCCTTTGCCTTCGCGCTGGGCTGGCTCGAACAGCCCAAGGCTCATCTGCTTCCGTTAATACTGGGTGGAGTCATTCTTTTCTTTGTGTTCATGATTTTCTTTGTGGCCGTGTCAGTCATCTTTGTTCTCACCAAAGATTTCGTGGTGCCTCAAATGGCTTTGGAAAATATCGGGGCCTTTGAAGGATGGCGGCGGCTATGGCCAATGATCAAGGCCGAGATGGGCGGATATGCTGCCTATATTGGAATGAAGATCGCGTTAGCCATTGCTGCGGGCATCGTGGTCGGAATCGCAACCGTTATCTTGGGATTGATCATCGCCATACCGACTGTAGGGCTCAGCATTCTTGCCGTTGTTACGGGCAAATCAGCCGGATTCACCTGGAACGCTGAAACCATCACTTTGGCGATAGTAGTGGGCAGCGTGTTGCTGGCAATTTTTCTATATTTGATTTCGCTGATTTCTGTGCCCGTGATCGTCTTCTTCCCGGCATATTCCATTTACTTTTTTGCTGCCCGCTATCGTCCACTGAACGCAGCGGTTTATCCGCCGCCTCCAACGCCCGCAATAGTTTCATCATCAAGCCCACTCGAACCGCCGCCATTACCGCCCTATCCTGAGCCGACCGGATAATTTGAGCGCTTTACCCGTTGGGAACTCTGTTGCCTCACGAGGTGTCTGATGTTGCAGACACGCGCGTGCTAAAGAGGAGCATTCTATGGCGTTCTCAATGGCAGGCGGAGGTCCGTCCGGTCCGCAGATCAACATCACACCGCTCATCGACGTTTTGCTTACACTGATCATCGTCTTCATGGTGGTCGTGTCCATGGACAGAGAGCAGGGCGAAACTGCGCAGATTCCGCAACCGGATCAGAAGCAAGCGGCAAACGTCTCGCAACCACGTACCATCGTCATTCAGGTGGCATGGGCGAAAGACGATCAGCCACCAACGGTAAAGATCAATCAGGAAAATGTGCGCTGGAAAGACCTGGAGACTCGGCTCGCGAAGATTTATCTGACACGCGCCGAAAAAGTAGTTTTCGTACGCGGCGATGCCGATGTCGATTTTCAATATGTCGCCGATGTGATTGATCTGGCGCATCACGCAGGAGTGGATCGCGTGGGGCTGCTGACGATGGATAGAGAGATCGCAGGAGAATAGCGGCTTTAGTTCCGCGCGCGATTCTTTATCCAAATCGGCGAACCAACAAAACCAAAGGCTGCGCGAATCTGGTTTTCCAGAAAACGCTGATATGCAAAATGCAGCTTTACAGCGCGATTCGTGAAGAGCACAAACGTAGGCGGCGCAACCGATGCCTGCGTCATATAAAGAATTTTTATCCGCGAGCGCATCGGAACCGATGCGCGTTCAAAATCCACAGTTTCGATGAACCGGTTCATCGCCGAGGTGGAAATGCGCTTGCGGCGTTCGATCGCGACTTTTTCGAGCAGCGGAAAAATCTTCTCAACGCCTTTGCCTGACTGCGCCGAAATAAAAACTACGGGTGCGTAGCTAAGGAATTTGAGATCGTAGCGCAACCGTTCTTCATAGGCCTCACGGTCATCCGGACGTTTGCTCTCGCGCATGCGCATCGCCTTCGACGGCCTGCCCGGTTTCTGCGCGCCGCTTGTCACCAAATCCCATTTGTTGACCACGATAATCATCGAGCGCCCACTCTCATGGGCATACCCCGCGATGGCCGCGTCAAGTTGGCTGACTCCTTCGGTCGCGTCGATGACCAGCAGCGCGATGTCAGCACCTTCGAGATGCTTGCGCGCCATCACCACCGAAAGCTTTTCCGCCATTAAGTGCGTCTTCCCTTTACGGCGAATTCCGGCGGTATCGATAAAACGGAATCGCCTCCCATGACGCTCAACGATTTCATCAACCGCATCGCGTGTAGTACCGGGAATCGGCGAAACGATGGCGCGATCAGAGTCGGTGAGGCGATTCAGCAATGTCGATTTGCCGACGTTGGGATGCCCAATGATGGCGACTTTGACCTCGTGCTCGTTTTCGCCTTCGGTTGCTCCTTCTAGGGGCAAATGCTCTTGGTCGTCTCTTGCGTCCTCTGCATTTTCCGTATCCTCTGTCACAACTTTCTTGCTCTCGGGCAAAGCTTCTAATACGGCATCCAGTAGATCGTCGATCCCTCGTCCGTGCTCGGCAGAAATCGCAAACATCCGCTCAATTCCCAGCCGATGGAACTCGTCAACGATGGAAGCCTGTTTTTCTGAATCGGCCTTGTTGACCGCGAGAAACAGCGGCCTGCCCGTCTTTCTCAGAAGGCGAACCAGTTCCATGTCCGGCGCGGCAAGTTCAGATCGTCCGTCAACCACCATCACAATGGCAGCAGCTTCTTCAAATGCGACCCGTGCTTGCCGAAAGATTTCCGAAGGAATGAAATCTTTCTCCTCGGGAAGAATGCCTCCGGTGTCGATGACGCGGAAGCGCCGCCCAAGCCATTCGGCATCTCCGTAGAGCCGATCGCGCGTAATGCCGGGTTCATCGCCCACGATCGCGCGTCGTGAACCCACAATGCGATTAAACAATGTGGACTTGCCCACGTTCGGCCGGCCCACGATGGCAATCATCGGGATGCCTGCTTGCGCTTCGGCGGTAGTGTTGATCGAGTTGTAGGTCGGTCTGGACAAAATGGATGATGAATCGGTGCTGATGGTAAGGAATGTTTATTATAGAGACTCCAGTGGCTTTAAGCTCTCAGCCCGTTCCGCCTTCGCTTCCGGGCCGTCCTTCAGATGGCGGCAAGGATTCTTCTCTTTACCAATTCTTCGCCCCCGGCGGAGTGCTCGCCCGTTCGCATCCGGCCTACGAGTTTCGCCGTGGCCAGTTGCAAATGGCACAAGCGGTTGAGCAAGCGCTGGAAGAAAAGCGCCATCTGATCGTCGAAGCAGGCACCGGCACAGGCAAAACGCTGGCCTACCTGCTGCCAGTGATCCGCTCGGGGAAACGCGTCATCATTTCGACCGGCACGAAAAACCTGCAGGAGCAGCTTTTCTACAAAGACGTGCCCTTTCTGGAGCAGGCACTGTTTGGAGATTCGGTCTCCGGCTCCCGCCTTTCGGTTTGCTACATGAAAGGCCGAAATAACTACCTCTGCCGCAAAAAGCTCTACGACCTTACCGGCCAACCGGTACTGAGCGGCCTGGAAGAAATTGAACAATATCGCGCCATCGCCGCGTGGGAGAAGACTACCTCAACAGGCGACCGCGCAGAACTTGCTGAACTTCCTGAAACCAGCGCACTGTGGCACAAACTCGATGCGCGGGCGGACGCGTGCATCGGCCAAAAGTGCAGCGAATTCGAACGCTGCTTCATTACTGAAATGCGCCGCCGCGGGATGGAAAGTGACATCATCATCGTCAATCACCATCTCTTTTTCGCCGACCTCGCCATCAAACTGCAGGCCGAAGGCGCGGCCGACGCAGGAATTCTACCGGACGCAGCCGCGGTAATTTTCGATGAAGCGCACGAATTGGAAGATGTTGCTGGGAATTATTTCGGAATTTCCGTGAGCAACCTGCGTGTAGAGGATTTGGCCCGGGATGTCGAAGGCTTTCTGCAGCACAACCACATCATGTCAGCTTCGCTGTCGGGTGCATTGGGAAGTATGCGGGAAAAATCCCAACTCTTCTTTTCATTGTTACCACCTGGAGAAGGACGCTTCGCCTTTGAAACACGAGGTGATTTTTTGGAGGAAAATGGCGACGCGTTTCTCGCGCTCAATCAGGCATTTGTGCGGCTCGCAGGAGATCTGGAAAATCAGCCGCAAAAGCCTGAGGAAATCTTCGGCCTGGTGCGGCGCACGCAGGAAATTCAAATGCAATTGGATTACGCGATGCAATCGGACGATCGCAATACAGTGTTTTGGATCGAGCGGCGCGGCGGCCGCGGAAGATCGAACCCGCCGCCGAGGCGCAGAGGCCCAGACAAAAACACTGCGGGCATCTCTGAAACTGGACGGCATAACGTTTTTCTGCAAGCTACGCCGATCGACGTTGGCCCCATTTTGCGCGAATGCCTGTGGTCGAAGTTGGAATGCGCTGTGCTGACTTCGGCTACGCTCGCTGTGGGCGGCGGATTCGAGTACATTCGTCAACGACTGGGTTTGGAACATTCCCGCGAATCAGTGCTGCCTTCGCACTTCGATTATCAGAGTCAGGCATTGTTTTATGTGCCCCCTGACCTTCCCGATGCGCGCTCGCCGCAGTTCACCTCGAAGGCTTCTGAGCATATTCGGAAACTGCTGGAGATCACGCGCGGCCGCGCTTTCGTTCTTTTTACCAGCTATGCCCAAATGAACGACATTTACGAGCGGTTGCTCGGCGAACTGGAGTTCCCGATGCTGCGCCAAGGCGACGCACCGAAAAGCGCGCTACTCGAAGAATTTCGCCTTACGCCGAATGCGGTGCTTTTTGCCACGTCTTCTTTCTGGCAAGGGGTGGATGTGCAGGGCGAGCAGTTGAGTTGCGTCATCATCGACCGCCTGCCGTTTGCAGTGCCCAGCGATCCGGTCGTCGCCGCACGCGTGAAAGCAATCGACGCCGGCGGCGGCAACGCCTTCTTTCAGTATCAGGTGCCTTCAGCGGTAATCACATTGAAACAAGGCTTTGGACGCCTTATTCGCTCGCTGCATGACCGCGGCCTGCTCGTCTTACTTGACAACCGCATTCTCAAAAAGCAGTATGGCCGCGTGTTTATTGACAGCCTTCCGAATTACAAACGGACTACTGATATCGCAGTGGTGGAGAAGTTTTTTGGTGTGTAGATTTTCGGGAAATGGCCGAGGATCCAGAATCAAATCCGCGACGGCCACGTGGTGATGCGGATCGACATTTCCGGCCAGCCATGTGAGCGCCCCATTGGGCAGGCGAATCGTGGGCGGGAGGCATGTGCTCGAAAGAATCAGGCATGCAGAGCAACAGGACTCATGAAATCCGTCCTGCCTACTGTGTTCCCGCTGGCGCGGGAAGATTACGGCAGGGCGATGAAATTTTGAGGTAGTTGTAACCCCGCCAAACCACAGCAGGTGCATGAGCAGCTACTTCTGCACCTCCACGCTTGCCGAACTCGGCAATACCCCCACCACAATTCCTGAAGCCTGCCCTTTGTCGTGATAAACGCGCTCCGTAGCTTTCACAAAATCAGAAGGCTTGGCGTCAGGGATATTGACGAAGGTCTGCGGATTGCGATCGGTAAGCGGGAACCACGAACTTTGCACCTGCACCATGATGCGGTGTCCACGGCGAAAAGTATGGTTCACGTCCTGCATGGCGAAATCAACCTGCTCCACTTTGTCGGATGTAAATGCTTCCGGCTTTTCGAAGCTATGGCGAAATTTCCCGCGGAAAGGCTCGCCGCGCACCAATTGTTGATATCCCGCCATGGTGAAGGAGGGCTGCGGCACATCGAGATGCCGTTTATCTTTTCCGTCAGCTCCGGATTTGTCCAACTTGCTGTCAGGAAAATCTGCCGGATAGACGTCGATCAGCTTTACATCCCAGTCAGAATCGGTTCCGCTGGTGGAAACGAAGAGGCGGGGGGAGATTGGCCCGGCGATCGTCACATCTTCCTGCAAAACCGGCGTTTCATAGACAAGCACGTCGGTTCGGCTGGCGGCGAAGCGTTGGTCTGAATCCATATACTCCTGTGGCACACCCATCGAAACGTAGCTCACGAATGGCACAGGCTTAGCCGGATCGCTAATGTATTCATCGAATGCGGGCGTATCAGAAGCTGGAGGATCGAACGAGAGTCCGCCCCCCGCGTGGAAATACAGCGTCTTAGCTTCAACTTGTTTGGGAGGCCATTCCGAATAGCGCCGCCACACATTGGTTCCTGTTTCGAAGACGTAGGCTTTAGGAAGTTTGGCGTCGCCGCTTCCCTTGAGATATTGCTCGAAGAACGGGAACAAAATATTTTTGCGGTAGTAGTCGCCCGTATTGGCATCAAACTCAACACGCCCCAGATGCTCGCCGTCGTAATGCGCCCAACCGCCATGCACCCACGGGCCAACGACAAGCGCGTTGAAAATTCCGGAGTTGTACTTGTCGATCGCGTGGAACGTGCTGAATGGCCCCTGCAAATCTTCTGCGTCAAACCATCCGCCGACGGTCAACACGGCGCAATGAATGTTCTTCATGTGCGGCGCCAAATTCCGCAGCTTCCAATAATCGTCGAAGGTGTCGTGGCGCATCTGATCGTCGAACAACGCGCTTTTGCCTTCCAAAAGTTTTGAAAGATTGCTGATGGATCCGGCCTTCAGATAAAACTCATAGTCGTCTTTGGTTCCGAAATCGAAGGAACCGTCATTTTTCGACGGCAACTGGGGATTTTCCTGCGGCTGGAAAAACGCATAGAACCCGAAGTTCGCGTCGAGCATGAAAGCGCCACCATGATAAGCGTCGTCACCCATGAAAAGATTTGTCATGGGCGCCTGGGGCGAAGCCGCTTTCAACGCCGGATGTGAATCGATGATGCTGGCCGAGGTGTAAAAGCCCGGATACGAAATACCCCAAATGCCGGCATTGCCGTTATTGTTCGGGACATTTTTCAAGAGCCAGTCAATCGTGTCGTAGAGATCACTGCTGTCGTCGACATCTTTGTTCGATTTCTTGTTATCGATATGCGGCCGCATCTCGACGAACGTTCCCTCCGACATATATCGCCCGCGAACATCCTGAAAAACAAAGATGTATCCCGCCTTGTCGAAATCAGGCGACGGGCCGAGCTGCTTGCGGAGCTGATCCACGCCGTATGGCGACACGCTGTAGGGCGTGCGATCAATCAGAAAGGGGTAGGCGTGGGAGCTGTCCTTGGGCACATACACCGAGGTGAACAGATGGACGCCGTCACGCATCGCGATCCTGTACTCGTATTTTGTGTAATGCGCTTTGACTTCGAACTCAGGCTCGTCCGCCTTGTTTTGCGCAACCACATGGACTACCGCAGCAGTTATGAACACAATCAAGCACAGGAATAGGAATTTGCGGGTTGGCATAGTCGCTCCTCAGCGGGAAAAGCCGAATAGGCAAGCTACATTCGCTACGAGGCCAGAGTCAAGCGGGAGTGTATTGGCGGGCGGTACAATAGACGTTTCGCAATAATACTGTCGCGGGCGGGTCACCGCCCGGACGCTGAGGGATGCATGTTTGAAGTTACCGTTGACGACACGTTCGCCGCAGGCCACTACCTGCGCAATTACAAAGGCAAGTGCGAAAATCCACACGGCCACAACTATAAGATTCGCGTGACCCTCGCGGGCATGGAACTCGATAAGGCCGGCCTGTTGCTCGATTTCAAAGACCTGCGCGAAGTCATGCGGCACGTGATCGATCGCCTTGACCATCAGATGATCAACGAAATCGAACCGTTCACAGTTATTAATCCATCGGCAGAAAATCTGGCTAAATATTTTTACGATGAGTCGAACATGCGTTTGCAACGTGTGACCAACGGGCGCGTCCACGTGAAGGATGTGACGGTCTTCGAAACCGACACAACTACGGCGAAGTACAGCGAATAATCAACTGCCAGCCTCTAGTTTCAAATGCAGATTACCGAGATCTATAAATCGTTGCAGGGAGAGTCCACCTACGCCGGGCTTCCGTGCGTTTTTGTGCGTTTGACCGGCTGCAACCTGCGCTGCTCCTGGTGTGACAGCGAATACACGTTTCAGGGCGGCCGCAAGATGACGCAGGCGGAAATATACGCTGAAGTGGCGCGACTCAGTCCATCCGGTGGCCTCGTCGAAGTCACAGGCGGCGAACCCATGTTGCAGGAGCGGGAACTGGTACCGCTTATGCGGCAACTGCTGGAAAACGGATATGAGATATTGTTGGAAACCAGCGGAGAGCGGCCACTGGAGAGGGTTCCCGCCGAAGTCGTCAAGATTGTGGATGTAAAGTGTCCCGGTTCGGGGGAAGGATATACGTTCCTCTCTGAAAACCTGGCTATGCTCACCCCCAATGACGAAGTGAAGTTCGTGTTGAGCAGCCGCACGGACTACGATTTTGCCCGCGAGTTCACTCAGCAGCACAATTTAGAGAAGCGGGTAAATGCGGTGCTATTCTCACCCGCCTTCCGCAAGGACGCGACCGGCGCACGCGACAGTTCGCACTGCCTGCTCGATCCTCAGGAATTAGCCGAGTGGATGTTGGCCGACAATGTGCCCGCACGCTTGGGGTTGCAATTGCATAAATTTATTTGGGACCCGGCCGTGAAAGGGGTCTAGAGATTTATTCGTCAAATCAAATGACGCAATCAGCCAAACGCGCCATCATTCTTCTCAGTGGAGGTATGGACTCCTGCGTCTGCGCCGCGCTCGCAACTCGCGAATATGAAACAGCGGCTCTGCATATCAGCTATGGGCAGCGCACCGAAGAACGGGAGCGCAATTCCTTTCTCGCAATCTGCGACCGCCTCAACATTCGCGAAAGGCTTGTAGTCCGCAATGAGGCTCTTCACGCCATCGGCGGATCCGCGCTCACCGACGAAAACATCGCTGTACCCACCGCGCCTGCCGCCACGCACGATATCCCGGTCACGTATGTTCCTTTTCGTAACGCGCATTTGCTCTCCGTAGCGGTAAGCTGGGCCGAAGTTCTAGGCGCGCAAAAAATCTACATCGGAGCTGTGGAGCCCGACAGCTCCGGCTATCCGGACTGCAGGCCGGCATACTACGAAGCCTTCAATCGCGTCATCAAAACTGGAACGAAAGAAGGAAACATCGAAATCGTCACGCCGCTCATTGCCATGCGCAAGGTAGAAATTATCCGCCTTGGCCTTGAACTGAACGCGCCATTCGATTTAACTTGGTCATGCTACAGCTGTGAGGATCAAGCCTGTGGAGTGTGCGATAGCTGTGCATTGCGGCTGCGGGCATTCGCCGAAGCGGGAGAGCAGGATCCGATTCCCTACCGCTCGATGGTCAAGGTATAATCGCAGCCGATTTTTCGATTGTTGATTGAAAAAGCGCGCAATAATCAGGCGCGAGTTTGCAATCCATAATCGGAAATCTAAATTATTGATTTCTTAGGCCGGGAGGCCACTATGAAGAAGCATTTTGCAGTATTTGCTGCCGTTTTAGTCACTTTGGGATTCTGTGCTGCTCCGGCTTTCCCGCAAGGCGCGTCAGGCACGGTGAAAGGCGTTTGCAAAGACGCCCAAGGGAATCCAATTGTTGACGCACTTGTAGTTTGGGCCAACCAGGATAACGGCCAGAAGTATACGCTCAAGACGAACAAGAAGGGCGAGTATTTCTCGCTCGGAGTCGGCGGCGGCACTTACACGGTTACTCTTTACAAAAACACCGACGATCTCAAGGCTAATAAGGAACTCTTTCACTTCGGTAAAGTTCCGGTCACGCTTGATGAGAACACGCTCGATTTCGACTTAAAGAAGCAGAGTGAGGAGTCGGCAAAGGGTCAAGGCTTGACCCCTGAGCAGATCAAGGCGCAGCAGGAAGCGCAAGATAAACAGAAAAAAGAAGTCAACACCGTCAAATCTTTGAATGAGAAATTGGCCGCAGCCAAGGTTGCTTCTGACGCCGGTGATTTCGATACCGCAATCACCAATCTGATCGCGGCCAATGAGATCGATCCTGCTCGCGACCTCATCTGGTTCAAGCTGGGCGACGCCTATCGCTTGTCCGCACCCAAGCAGACGGATCCCGCGGAAAAGCAAAAGCGTTTGAATTCAGCCGTGGACGCTTACCAGAAAGCTCTGCAACTCAAGCTCGCCATCGCCAACGACAAAGATCCGAACAAAACAAAAACCCTGGCGGCTTATTACAACAATCTCGCCGAAGCCTACAGCCGAGACGGCAAGATAGACGACTCGATTAAGACTTACGAACAGGCAGCCCAGGCCGATCCCTCCTCAGCCGCGCAATACTATTTCAATGAAGGAGCGGTTCTCACGAACTCCGGCAAAGCCGACCAGGCCGTTACGGCATTCGACAAGTGCATTGCAGCCGATCCCACACGCGCCGAGGCTTATTACCAGAAAGGCGTGAACCTTCTGGGCAAAGCCACCCTACAAGGCGACAAAATGGTGGCGGTGCCGGGCACAGCAGAGGCCTTCCAGAAGTACCTGGAACTGCAACCCACCGGCGGCCATTCTGAAGAAGCCAAGGCGATGCTGGCGAGCATAGGCGCCTCTGTGGAAACCGGCTTCGGAACTAAGAAAAAGACACCACCACCCAAAAAATCGAATTAGCTTTTTCGACAAACCGCAAAATGCAAGGGCGCTTAACCAGCGCCCTTTTTATTTTTACCTGCCGCTGCATTACCAAGGACTATGTACTTCGAGTCCCTAGGTTTTCTCCATACAAGCGATAGATTGTAAGTGCGGTCATTTGGGGTCGAATCGTTCATTTTTCCGCACGGTTGTAATTCTTTAATTTTTTGAGGATGGAATGGCAGCACCCGGCGTTTCGCCTATATCGGTTTCTCTGGAAGGTTATTCCGGCAGCGGCAAGGTAGCGACGCCGGCTTTGCTTGCAGCCATGCTGCACGCTGCGGAAAAAATCAGCGATCTGATTTTTTCCCCCGGCCGGCCGCCTCAAGTGCAGGTTTACGGCCAGCTCATTCCGGTGCAGGTGCCGGGGCTGGCAAGCCTGACGCCTGATGACACCCGTCACATCGCTGCGGATATTATTGGCGACAACCAGCAAGCCATTACAACCCTGCGCGAACATGGGTCGTGCGACGTTTCTTACGGCCTACCTGGCGTCGCGCGTTTTCGTGTCAATGTCTTCATCCAGCGTGGCAGTTGTGCCATTGTCATGCGCGTGATTTCAACTTCCATCCCGGATTTAGATTCGCTTGGTTTGCCCGCGCATTTGGCTGATGTAGCCAAATTGCGAGATGGCATTGTGCTGGTGACCGGGCCGGCGGGATCGGGAAAATCTTCGACGCTCGCCGTGCTGCTCGATTGCATCAATCGAGAGAAGTACTACCACATCATCACCATCGAAGATCCCATCGAGTTTTTGCATAACCATAAATGCTCGACAATCCATCAGCGCGAACTGCACAGTGATACGCCCAGCTTTGCGCACGCTCTGCGCTCCGCGCTCCGTCAGGCACCCAAGGTAATTCTCGTCGGCGAAATGCGCGACCGCGAAACCATCGAGATGGTTCTTGAGGCGGCGGAAACTGGGCATTTGGTTCTCTCCAGCCTCAATACCATGGACGCTCCGAAAACCATCGAGCGCATCGTCAGTTGTTTTTTGCCAGAAGAGCAGCAGAAAGTGCGCGAACGTTTTGCCAAGACCTTCCGCTATATCGTCTGCCAACGCCTCCTGCCGAAGGCTGACCGCGGTGGACGTATTCCGATTATCGAGATTTTGAAAGCTAATGCGCGCACCCGGGAGTGCATCGAAAAAGGCGATCGCGACGGCAAGACGCTGCTCGACGCCATGAAGGCCTGCGCAACCGAAGGCATGCAGCACTTCGACGGGGAAATTGCCCAACTTGTCCGCGGTCGCGTGATCGAATTGGAAACAGGGCTTTCTTTCGCCAGTAACCCTGCTGTTCTGGGCCAGGAACTGGTCAGATAATTAGTTTTTGAAAAGCACGGCTTCAGCCGCACCGCAAGCCCGCCCTTTCCACTATCATTTCTGAGTGGCCGCTCCGCCAACACAATCTCTCGTCCTAACCTTTGAAGACGCACGTCACGCGGTTGAGAACCACGCTTCGCAACTATTGCCAGTCAACTGTGAAACCGTCGATCTGATACATGCGGCCGGTCGAGTGCTGGCCGAATCGATCACTGCTGACCGTGACATTCCCCCCTTTCCACGCTCCACCCGCGATGGTTACGCCGTCCGCTCGGCAGATGTGGCCACGCTTCCGACGGAATTGAAAGTCGTTGGCGAGATCAAAGCCGGACCGCTGCGCAGCATAGTTGCTCCCTCACTGAACCGTGGTGAAACATTTTCCATCATGACTGGCGCTCCTGTACCGCAAGGAGCGGACGCCGTAGTAATGATTGAGTACATATCCCTGCACGGGGAATGCGTAGAAGTCACAAAGGGCGCAGTTCCGGGAGAGAATATCGTTGCCCAAGGCGCCGAGGCGCCGCGTGAAAGCCTTCTGCTGGACCGTGGCGCAAGGCTCAACGAAACAGCTATCGCTCTTGCCGCTTCGGTGGGAAAGTCGCGGCTGGAGGTATTTAAACGTCCGCGCATAGCCGTACTCACCACCGGCGACGAGATCGTGGAAGTCGATGCCCAGCCCGGCCCTGCGCAAATTAGGAATTCGAACAGTTACTCGCTTGCGGCCCAAATTCAGCAGGCTGGAGCGGAACCGGTGCTTCTCCCCATTGCTCCCGACGAAACACGTCGTCTTCAGGAACTGATCGAACAAGGCCTGCAATCCGATCTGCTGCTGATGACGGGCGGCGTCTCTATGGGTCGTTACGATCTGGTCGAGCAAGTCCTTGCCGAATTACAAGCCGAGTTCTTTTTCACTGGAGCGAAAATACAACCCGGACGACCAATCGTATTCGGGCACATTCCATGTGGCGCGGGCGCTCTCGCCCGCGAAAAGCCCAAGGCAAAATATTTCTTTGGTCTTCCCGGCAACCCAGTTTCCACTATGGTCACCTTCGAACTCTTTGTTCGCCCCATGCTGGAAGCGCTCGCCGGAATGCCTCCGCGTCCGCTCATCTTCCTGCACGCGCGCTTGAGATCCGAAATCCGCGTCAAGACTGGTCTCCGGCGTTTCCTTCCTGCCATTCTTTCCGGCGAGTATGCGGATTCCAGAGTCGAACTCGTTCCATGGCATGGATCGGGCGATATTGCAGCTCGATCGCGATCGAACTGCCTGATCGTCATTCCTCCCGATCGAGAAAACATTCCCGCAGGCGACTGGGTCGCGGTTATGCCGCGCTGGAGTTGATATCGTGCGAGATTCAGCGTGCTCTCTAAATTACGCGCAGTCCCATGTAGACTAGAGTTACCGCATGGCGAAAAGGCTTTCCCACTACGACGCTTCCGGCCGTACCCATATGGTTGATATCTCCGGTAAGGCAGCCACCAAGCGCGAGGCCGAAGCCAGCGCATTCGTCGTAATCAAGCCCGGCGTCCTCAAAGCGTTACCGCAAAATCCTAAAGGTGATCCGTTGGAAGTGGCGCGCATTGCTGGAATTATGGCCGCCAAGCGCACGTCTGAACTGATCCCCATGTGCCACCCGCTGCCGCTCTCCCACATTGATGTCGAGATGCGGCTATGCGAGAATGGCGTCGCAATCACTACAAAAGCGGTCACGATGGCGGAAACCGGCGTCGAAATGGAAGCCCTGGTCGCCGCCAGCATTTCAGCCCTCACGGTATATGACATGCTGAAAGGGGCCGATAAAGGAATCGAGATTCGCGAGGTTATGTTGCAGCGCAAGAGCGGTGGCAAAAGCGGCGAATATCGGCGAGTGAAGTAGATCGATGGAGAACAATATTAAGCTGTTGTTGGTCGATGACAATCCCATGGTGCTGGGGATGCTTCAGCATGCACTGACGCAGTTCGCTCGCGTGGTCGCGGCATCGGATTCGGCGGATGCGCTGCTCAAGGCTGTGGACGATCCTCCTGACCTCGTAGTATGCGACTACCGTATGCCCGGGATGGACGGACGGCAACTGGTCGAAAAACTGAAGAGCCGTCCCGCTACGGCGAATTTTTCTGCGATCTTGATGGCGAGCCGCGCGGATATCGATGAGCGCCTATCTCCGCAGGATGCGGCCGACGATTATTTGGCCAAACCATTTTTCCTGAAAGAAGCCACGAAGCGCATCAAGCGCACCGTGGACCGCATTGCGCTCGAGAAGATGGCAAAGACTGCACCCTCCGACGGCGTGGTTCGCGGGAACCTTGCACAGATGAATGTGATCGACCTGATGCAGTCGCTGGAGATGGGCCGCAAAAGTTGCCAGATTAAACTCAGCAATGACGGCGACAAATGCGAGGTGTTTTTTGTCGACGGGCAAGTCAAGCATGCGACTTATGGATCTTCCTCGGGCGATCTGGTTGGAGATCAGGCGGTCTTCAAAGTTCTGCGCTGGACCGGTGGCAACTTCGAGCTCAACTTTGAGGGCAAGACCGATCAAGAAACCGCGCAGCTCAATACACAAGGCTTATTAATGGAAGGGTTGCGCCTGTTGGACGAATCGCAGCGCGATGGAGGCGGGGAATCGGCAGAAGAGAGCGCGACGGGCGTTGGCGCGGCCCCTGCTCCTGGCGGCGAAGCGGGTGCTGTGACGAGCGGTGGTAAGACGGAAGAGGAGGAAGATGTCCTCCTCGACAGTTGAGACAATAGGTGCCGGCTTTACCGCTGCCGTGATTACAGTAAGCGATTCCTGCGCGCGCGGCTCGCGTGTCGATATTTCCGGGCCGGCGGTTGCCGAGGCGCTGGCAAGGTTCGGCTTTCGCGTGGTGGCGAAGCAGATCGTGCAGGACGACTCCATGCAGATTCAGAATGCGCTCGTCCATCTGGCGCTGGAAGTGCGATTCATTGTGACCACGGGGGGGACGGGAATCGCGGAGCGCGACGTAACCCCGGAGGCAACAGAATCGATTTGCGAGCGTGTGATCGATGGTGTGGCCGAACGGATGCGGAGCGAGAGTTACAAGAAGACTCCGTTTGCGGCTTTAAGCCGGGGAGTATGCGGGGTTCGGGGCAAGACTTTGATTCTGAATTTGCCGGGTAGCCCGAGCGGCGCAGTGGAATCGCTGGAGGCCGTCGTGGAATTGGTGCCGCACGCGCTGAATTTGTTGGATGGAAAAACGGAGCACGCTTAGCCGGTTGTTAAGGCGCGCTGGCGGGAACGCCGCGGAAGACGATGATTTTGTTAGAGGTGGTGGCGATCGTCTGTGTGTAAGTGGAGCCGATAGCGGTAAATGTGGTCACGTGAGTGGCGAGAGATGCGTTAGCATTGAAATCGCGCTCTGGAACTGCCAATGCCGCGTCCGAGCCTTCGCCTTCTACCGAAGAAAACTCATATTCGTATAAATTGTAGGTTACGCCCGGTGTCAGCCCGGTCATCGTGGCTTCCAATACAAAGTTCTTCATCCATACCGATGGTGGCTTATTGGTGCAGCTTTCGCCCCAGACGCTTTTCCCGATCATGGGATTTTCGTAATCGTACCCGGCTACGGGATCGAGAGGATTCCTGACTTTCTTGGTAACCGTCGGACCAACAATCGTGAGCGCAACCGGCAGCGTCTCGGACATTGGATCCTCCGGTCCGGCGATGGAGAAGCCGTAATTGTGCGGTCCGGTGATGGCAACGGTATCGTAGCCGGAACCGCCGGTATAGGTATGAATGGTGCGGTCGCCCGGAATGATGATGGAATAGCCTTGTGCATTTTTGCGGTTCGCGCCGGCGCGCGTGTTGGCTAGAGAGCCGGTCGTATAGCCGAAAACGTAGGGCGTGCAACCCATCAAGTCGGAACCTGCGCCGGGAGGGATCGCCGGATTGGAGGTGAACCGATTGCCGGAAAGCGTGTAGACGCCGTGATCATCGAAGTAAATAACATCGTCGGAATAGTAGGTGGGATCGGTTGGAGAATGGTTGGTTCCAATTTTGGCGACGGCGACCTCGTGATCGTACTGAGGATCGGTACCGCCGTTTAATAAGACCGCAAGCGTTACCTGATGGCCGGCAATTACCTCGCTTTTAACCCACGACATATATTGCTTGTATCCGGCCAACGCCGGGGATTGAGCGGAATAGTTAAACGTGCTTCCATTCAGCCGCGAATTTGCAAAGCACAGTGCAGCATTGGCATAAGCATTGGGGCCACTCACGCCCGTATCCGGATCTTCAATTAACAACTGCGCGTTGTAATTAACTTGCCCATTATGAGCAGCGCAGGCTCCGTTCTGACCCGATTGCGACAATCCAGTACCGCAGATCAGCCGCGCGTTGAATTGAGACATCCACTGACCGTTGTTGAGTCCAGCTTGCATCATGGAGACTTCGCCACAATAGCCATCGTTGTTCTCCCATTGGTAAAACGGGTGGAGGGGCTGCCGGGGATAGATGTAGGAACTTGTGGCGGGAGGTGTGGTGCCGTCTACCAGCGTCTGTCCGCAATCAGGCTCGGCGGCGAAGGCGCTGTTAAGAAAAACGAAGAGAAGGACAAAGCGAAAAGCGATGGCCAAGAACGAAATGCTTGTCGTTTGCATGTTAGGAGAAATCATATGCAGGCACTTCCACCGATTTTTTTAATCGGATGGAGGACTTCAGTTTACAACGTTCCTATAAGAGCGGCGCATGGGCGGGGCCGACGGAACTGTCGCGGCGCGGGCATTTTCACGTACACTAAATTTCATTTTGAAAACAATCGGGCACATTTTGGCGCGGTACACGGCTTGGGTTTGGATGCTCCTGCAGCATCTGGGAATCTGGGGCGTCTTCGTGATTGCCTTCGCCGATTCGGCATTGCTTGGCATGCCCGTGGACGCGATTGTGGCGGCCTATGTCTATCAGGATCGCAAGCGCCTGCTTTTCTACGTGATCATGGCTTCGCTCGGCTCGGCGCTGGGCAGCATTCCGCTTTACATTATCGGCTATGTTGGCGGCGAAACCATCCTGCGCAAGCGGATTTCAGAAGAACGTTTTTTGCGCATCCATCGCTCATTTGAGCAGCACGAATTTTGGGCGCTGATGTTTCCTGGAATGTTGCCGCCGCCTATGCCGTTCAAAATCTTTGTATTGGGTGCCGCGGTGTTTGAAATGAAGTTCCGCGATTTTCTGGCGGCGATTTTTGCGGGAAGGTTTGTGCGGTTTTTTACTTTGGCTTTGCTGACGTTATGGTTTGGCCCGCGCATCGTAGAATTGATGGGAACGGTCTTCCGGCGGCATGGGTTATGGATTTTGGCAGGATTTGCGGTCTTGGCGGCGCTGGGCTGGATGCTTTCGCGCAAACGGAACCGCGCCAAGGGAAATTAGTAGTTTCTTCGATCTTCGCGGTTCAGGCTTTTCTCGATTGTCTGAAACCAGAACAATTATCGCGGAGAAGAGCCGCGGAGAAATCAAGGCAAGTACGTCAAAGGATGAAACTGTCAGGAGTCTGTTTCGGAATTTGCTAGGGTTCCGGCACCGTGACTTGATTACCGCCCGAGCCGTAAACATCTCCGATTACACGCAGGTTTGGATCAAGGCGCACGCCTGCCCCTAGCGCCCTGGCCCCGTTATCGCGCCCGCCGCGCAAACGGCTGAACAAGCTGGGCAGTTGCACGAAGCGAAGGTCCTGAAAATTTACGATGTAGCCTTGCGCACCGGAGTCGAGGGTTTCGGTTTGGGTAATGGGATATTTCGCCCAGTCCAAATAAACGCGCCCAAGGTAAGACCGCTTCGCGGCCAGCGTGACCGGCGTTTCCTCCGGCTTGTAGCGAATCTGCATTTTATCTTCTGGATCGACTTCGGGCCCGCGAGAATCGACGGGCGCGAGGACAAAAAAGTCTGAGGTTTCCACCACACCATACCAGCGGAAAGGATTCGACAAATCCGGATAAGCGGAAGTCTTCGCAGGCTCAGCGCCGTTATACGTACGGGTCGCGAGCGCGTTCACCGCGCGGCGATGCTCATAGTCACGGATAGTCCATAGGCACACGACCGCAGTCAGAGCGAGCGTGGCGGCAACGCGACCGCGCGGGCCATGCCTTGGCGCACCAATTTCTGTGTCGATTAACGAAAATAAGGCGGGCACGATCAATCCGAGCAGAAGACACGTAAACATGACCGGCTCAAAGATGAAGACAATGTCCCACGAATACCATTTTTCGGAAAACGGCCAGAACGGCCGCACACCGTAGTTATTGGTGAAATCGAGCAGGATGTGGCTAAGGCCTGCAAGGCAGGCATAAAAGAACAACAACCCCCATCGCGGCGGCAACTTTGGATCTTTTACTTTCTTCCCGCGTAGCCACCAGATCAGATAAACAAACCCGACTACTGCGGCGGCATCGATCGGCACTCCGAGGAACGAGTGGGTGAAGCCGCGATGATGGGCAAAACTGAAGGCGGGACCGTGAATTCGGCTTAAAACATCGAGATCCGGAGCCTCGGCGGCGAGCGTCAGGGTCAGCGTGGCCAGCGCAGTTTTGCGGTTGAGCCCGGCGCGTCCGAGGCAAGCGCCGGTCAGGAAGTGGGTGATTGGTTCCAAGCGGTAGAAAGATTTTATGTGGACCGTAGCAGAAATGCCAACTGTGGGAATTAGCGCGTTGGCGACAAGATGGTGAGTGCGTCTGGAACAACTGTGATTTCCGCTGGGAGCGTACCGAGAAGTTCGCCATCGGCCTCAACGTAGATTTTCGATTGAGGATGCAAATCGCCTGCGGGCTGCGAGTATTTGCAGAGAGCCCGGCTGGCGTGGGCAAGCTCGATGCCGGGCACGTTCCAATGGCGGGAAAAGAAAGCTCGCGCGACGTAAGACAAATAGGCGACGCGGCTCGAGGTTTGGCAAAGGATAAGACTCAGATCATTGCGATCGAGCGATGCACCGGGAGCCAGTTCGTTCAAAACGCCACCGAAGTTTTGGATGCGGACACCCAGGAGTTCTGTCAGCTCAGCCTGTTGAGGGTGGTTCGAGCCGATTTGGGTGTATTCGACTTGAAAGCGGGTCATGGCATAGGTAAACCAGAGATGCCACGCTCTTGCATAATAAGCGGCCATGCCCAAATGCCGCTTGGTTCCGGGCGCAAGCTTGTAGAAAAGATGAGCATCGACTCCCACGCCAGCGGCAATTACGAAATACCGGGAAACCGAATTGCCGTCGAAATCCTGACACTGAATGCGTCCGAGGGCCACACGCCGCGGCTTGGCGCTGAGTAGCGCAGCCGCCGCCTTAGCCACATTCATAGGCAGGCCGAGATCGTGCGCCAGCGCGTTGGCGGTGCCCATGGGCAACACGGCGAGAGCAACAGGAGTATTGGCCAGCACCTGAATTATGTTGTGAATGGTGCCATCTCCACCGCACGCGAAGATGGTGTCGCACCCTGCGCTCACGGCTTGGCGTGCGTTCTCTACTGCGTGCGCTCTTGAATCAGTCAGAACCAGTTGCGCCTTGATCCCGGCGTTTCGCACCAGCGTAAGAACGGATTCCAATTCGGATTGGCGGCGATTACGCCTTCCACCGGAATCTGGGTTATAAAGCAAGGCTGCCTTTTGCATGGCTGATCCGAGGATCGAAGGTGGATTGTACTTGGAAGTTCGTTTCCTTTGTGTGAATTGACGAGCTTTGCTGTTGCTGAAAAATGCTCTCTCGCGGGTCTCAGTTTGCCGATGGGCAAGCGCCGCTCCGACTATAATCTGCGCGATGGCATCCCAGAGCAAAGACATCCCAAAAAAGATTGAGGCGCTTCGCGAGAAGATTCGTCACCACGAATACCTGTATTACGTTCTCGATCAGCCGGAGATCGATGATGCCGATTTCGATAAGCTGATGCGGCAGTTAAAGGACCTTGAGCAGGAGCATCCAGAACTGCTTGCGGCGGATTCTCCCACGCAAAGGGTTGGCGGCAAACCGCGCGAAGGTTTCGTCAAAGTGCCGCACTCTTCGCCGATGCTCTCGCTGGACAACACTTATAACGAAGACGAACTGCGCAACTGGGAGCGCCGCGTACACGAACTCAGCGGACGTAGCGATGTCGACTACGTTTGCGAACTGAAGCTGGACGGCATGTCGCTGGCACTGATTTATGAAGACGGCAAGCTGGTACGAGGAATCACGCGTGGTGACGGCAGTGTGGGCGAAGACGTGACGTTGAACGTGCGGACGGTGAGATCGATCCCGCTTTCGATTTCGCACGAAAGATTGAAGAAAGCCGGTATTCCAGTGGATTTTGAGGTGCGGGGCGAACTGCTGATGCCCACTGCCGCCTTCAAGAAGCTGAACGAAGAACGGGAGCGCACTGGCCTTGCTACCTTCGCCAATCCTCGCAACTTTACGGCGGGCACGGTGCGGCAACTCGATTCCAATATCACGGCACAGCGGCGGCTCGACTTTTTTCCATACATTCTCCGGGCAAATGGAAGGACTTACTTTGATCGGCACAGTAAGACACTGGACGCGCTCGAAAACGCGGGTTTCAAGGTGAACACGAATCGCAAGCTGGTCCACTCGATGGATGAAGTGTGGGCGTTTATTCAAGGGTGGGAAAGCAAGCGCGATTCGCTGGCATATGAAATTGACGGCATCGTGGTGAAGGTAGATCGGACGGCCTTGCAGGATGAACTCGGATTCACGGGCAAGGCTCCACGCTGGGCGATTGCTTATAAATATGCGGCGCGGGCCGGGATTACAAAGCTGGAAAACGTACGCTGGCAGGTTGGGCGTACAGGCAAGCTCACCCCTGTGGCTGAACTTGCGCCCGTAGCTATCGGAGGGACGACCGTCCGCAACGCGACGCTGCACAACATGGACGAGATCGAGCGCCTGGGCGTGAAGATTGGCGATTGGGTGCGCGTGGAGCGTGGCGGCGACGTGATTCCCAAAGTCGCAGAGGTCGACCGGGCACTTCCGCGTGGCAAGAAAGAAATCGAAGCACCTCAGAAGTGCCCGGTCTGCGGCATGAAAGTTGTTCGCACCGAGGGCGAAGTCGACTACCGCTGTGTCAATGCGAATTGCCCGGCGAAGTTGCGAGGAACGATTCTGCATTTTGCTTCACGCGGAGTAATGAACATCGATGGCATGGGCGATGCGCTGGTGAGCCAGCTTATCGAGCGTGAACTGGTGAAAGATGTGGCGGATATTTACGAGCTGACGAAGAAAGACTTAATCGGCTTGGAACGATTTGCGGACAAGTCCGCGCAAAACATTATCGATGAGATCGAACGCTCGAAAAAGCTGCCGTTGGAGCGGGTGATTTACGGTTTGGGCATTCGAATGGTCGGCGAACGCACCGCGCAATTTTTGGCTGAGGATTTTGGATCATTGGAAGCGATCGAGAGCGCTGATGTTGAAGAGTTGCAGAAGGTGAATGAAGTCGGTCCGCGGATCGCCGAGAGCATTGTGGAATTCTTTAGCATTGCAGCGAATCGTAAGCTGGTAGGGCGACTGCGCGAAGCTGGACTTACGGTGACGGGCCAGAAGAAACAGCGCGGGACCAAACTCGCCGGTAAGACCTTCGTACTGACGGGGACGCTGGCGCACTTCACCCGCGATGAAGCCAAGAAGATGATTGAAGACGCTGGCGGGAAAGTAACTGGCTCGGTAAGCAAGAAGACCGATTATGTGGTGGCGGGGGCGGATGCGGGATCGAAGCTGGATAAGGCGAAAGAATTGGGCGTCGCCGTCATCGATGAGAAACAAATAAAAGATCTGATGGAATAAGTCGCTATGAACCGAATGCGCGCGTCATCCTCTTCCACGTTTCCTGCAAGGTCTCCGGCAAAATCCTCGTTTCACATACCACCGACACAAAGTTCGCATCCGCAACCCAGCGCGGCAGGACGTGCATATGAATATGTCCAGCGATGCCTGCGCCCGCGGCTTTGCCAATGTTCATGCCAAGGTTGATGCCATCGGGAGTGTAGAGTTCGCGTAACAGAGACTCCATGCGTTGCGAAAGCGCCATCATTTCGCTGGCGGCTTCTGGCGGAAGTTTTCGCAGTTCGTCCAGATGCGCGTAAGGGACGATCATCACGTGGCCGGGCGTGTAAGGGTAGGCATTGAGAATTACGAAGCAGTGCTCGCCACGATGCACGATTAAAGTCTTGGCATCATCCTTTCCCTTCGCAGCCTCGCAAAAAACGCAAGCTACGGCCTTTTCCGCGGTCGTGACATAGGCATAACGCCAGGGTGTCCAGAGATAATCCATAGCAATCGGCAGGGTAGCAGATGAATCGTATGTTACGAAATCCGAAACGTTTTAATCTTGCTGTAACCATGCAAGATTTGTGTTTGACACTGTTTGCGAGCCATTGCTATAGTCGAGGAGTTCCCTTTGGACGCGGGTTTCTGTAAAACGTCCGGCAGCTGGGATTGTCCAAGCTCACTCGCCAGGGTGAGCCCACCACAACCAAACGACTCACTCCAGCAGTCCGCTAAGCAGGCCCCGTATCCTCCCCGCACTGAGTGCGAGGCACAGCAGAGAGGCATAACCTTGTTCGACGACACCACCGCCCACAACTCCGATTCCAATAGCGCCGTCGCAACCGAAGAACTGACGGCAGCCGAGCCAACCCACAACGAACATATGAGCGAAACTGAGGCCAGAACGGTGGAGCAGCATTCAGCTCCGGTTTCCGCCGAAGTAACGCAAGCAGCTTCTGACGAGAAACCCGCCAGCGACGACTTTGCCTCCGCGCTCGAAAACTTCACCACCGAAACCGAAGAGGCCGTGGGTGAAGACCGCGTGATCAAAGGCACGGTGCTGAAGCTGACGTCCACGCATGTTGTTGTGGATGTGGGCGCGAAGTCGGAAGGCATGTTGCTGTTGTCGGAGGTTTTGGATCACGACGGCAAGCCGAAGTTCAAGCCGGGCGACGAAATCGACGTGATGCGTGAGAAGGGTCACAACGAGGAAGGCTACATCAACCTTTCGCACCAGAAGGCAGCGCGGATTCATGCCTGGGATGAAGTGGAGAAAGCCCATAACGAAAAGCGTCCGATTCAGGCGACGGTGATTGAGCGCACCAAAGGCGGTTTGACGGTCGATATCCTGGGAGCGCGCGCGTTTCTTCCCGGCTCTCAAGTGGATCTGCGGCCCATTCGCAATCTCGATGGCATGAAGGGCCAGACGCTTGAAGTGACGGTGATCAAGCTCAATAAAAAGCGCGGCAACATTGTGGTTTCGCGCAAGGAATTGCTGGAAGGCGAGCAGAGCGAAAAACGAAATAAGACCCTCGAGCATCTGGAAGAGGGTTCGGTGCTGACCGGGGTGGTGAAGAACCTGACCGAATATGGAGCTTTCGTGGATCTCGGCGGGTTGGACGGTCTGCTGCACATCACCGACATGTCGTGGGGACGGCTGACGCACCCGCGCGACCTGGTGAATGTGGGCGACCAGATTCAAGTCAAGGTGCTGAAGTACGACAAAGACAAGCAGCGGGTTTCGCTGGGATTCAAGCAATTGACGCCTGATCCCTGGCTCGATGCAGAGCATCGCTATCCCGTAGGGGCGCATGTTTCAGGGCGCGTGATCAGCGTGACTGACTACGGTGCATTCGTTGAACTGGAACAAGGGATTGAAGGCCTGGTTCACGTAAGCGAGATGACGTGGTCGAAGCGGATGAAGCACCCCTCCAAACTCGTAAATGTGGGCGATCAGGTTGAATGCGTAGTGCTAAACGTGAACCCGACGGAGCGACGGATTTCTTTGGGCATGCGGCAACTCGCGACTAATCCCTGGGACGCGCTGCACGACAAGTATCCTGTCGGCCTGACCGTCGAGGGCCGGGTGCGCAATCTCACCGATTTTGGTGCGTTCATCGAAATCGAAGACGGTATTGATGGCTTGGTTCACGTAAGTAATTTGAGCTGGACCAAGCGGGTGAAGCATCCTTCCGAAGTTCTGAAAAAGGGTGACCGCGTGAAGGCGGTAGTATTGGCCATTGAGCCCGACAAGCGGCGATTGTCGCTGGGGGTGAAGCAGCTTCAGCCGGACGTTTGGGAGACTTTCTTCGAGACGCATCACGTCGGCGACGTGGTGCATGGCAAAGTGCTGCGGGTCGCGGCGTTTGGAGCTTTCGTTGAAATCGCGGAAGGCGTGGAGGGTCTCTGCCACAAGTCGGAAGCGGTTGACGGCAACGGCCAGCCTCTGCATCTTGAACCCGGCGTCGAGCATGATTTCAAGATCATCAAGATGAGTCCGGAAGACAAAAAAGTCGGACTCAGCATCCGCGCTGTCGGCGAAGAGGCTTCGCGCTCTGAGGTGGAAGCTTACAAGCAGCCAGTTTCCAGCACGAGTTCGACGATCGGGGAACTGATCAACTGGAAGCGCGCCAGCAACGAAGGAAACTGAGCAGGGTCTCAGCAATCAGCACTTAGCACTTAGCATTCAGCCGAGGCGGGAATACATTTTTGCCAAGCTGAATGCTAAGTGCTGGGTGCTGAATGCTTTTTTGCCCCGCCCTGTTCTAGAATCGTTAGTTTACCCATCGCCATCTTCCTTAGTTAGGAGTATTACTTTGCCTGAAACCATATATGACATCGCTATCATCGGCAGCGGACCGGCCGGATACACGGCCGCGATTCGCGCCGGTCAATGGGGCTTAAAAACAGCGCTCATCGAAAAAGACGGATTTCTCGGCGGTACCTGCCTGCATGTGGGCTGCATCCCGACCAAAGCTTTACTGTTCAACGCCGAGCTTTGGGACCACCTGAAAGACGCGAAGGAATTTGGCATCGAAGGCGTGGACTCGCGCAAGCTGAACTGGGCCGCGATCCAGGAGCGCAAAGGGAAGATCGTAGCCAAGCACACCAAGGGTCTCGAATTTTTGATGAAGAAAAATAAAGTCGAGACCGTCAAAGGCTACGGCAAACTTACAGGTGCAGCGCAAAATGGCGTGTTCACAGTTGAAGTTGTGAACGACAACAAAGCCAGCCATATTAAAGCGAAAAACATAATTCTTGCCACCGGTTCTGAAGCGCGCATGTTGCCGGGTCTCGAAGCCAACGACCGCGTTCTGACGAATATTGAGATTTTGAGCCTGAAAGAGATTCCGAAATCATTGGTGATCGTCGGGGCCGGCGCCGTAGGCGTCGAGTTTGCTTCCATTTATCGCTCCTTCGATTGCGAAGTGACGATCGTTGAGATGCTGCCTCGTCTTGTGCCGGTCGAAGATGAGGAAGTCTCGAAAGAACTCGCCCGTGTCTACCGCAAGCGCGGCATCGCGTTCCACACGAGTGCGAAAGTCGACAAGGTAGAAAAGACAAAAACCGGCGTCGCTGTCACGATCACGGCAGAGGGCAAGCAGCAGAAAATCGACGCCGAAAAAATTCTGATCGCTATCGGCCGCAAGCCGCGCACGGCAAATATTGGACTCGAACGTACCAAGATCAAACCGGATCGCGAATTTATCAAAACCGATTCCTGGATGCAGACTGCCGAACCCGGGGTTTACGCCGTGGGCGATATCGTCCTCGGCACACCGCAATTGGCGCATGTGGGCGCCATGGAAGCGATTGTTGCGGTCAGCAAAATCGCGGGCAAACCCGGCAAGCCGATTAACCCTGAACACATCCCCGGTGCCACATATTGCCATCCCGAAATCGGCAGCGTAGGCCTCACCGAAACCAAAGCCCGCGAAGCCGGATACAACGTTAAAGTGGGCAAGTTCCCCTTCACGGCAAATTCGCGTGCATCCATCGTTGGCCAGCACGAAGGCTTTATCAAAATTGTCTCCGACGCCGACTACGGCGAGATTCTCGGCGTACACATTATCGGGCCACAGGCCACCGAGTTGATCGCCGAAGCCGTCACGGCTATCGAACTCGAAGCCACGGTTGAAGATTTGATGTGGACCATTCACGCGCATCCGACACTGGCTGAAGCTATGCTGGACGCGGCGAACAGCGTGTACGGAATTGCGATTAACGCATGAACTCCGCACAGAGGCACGGAGAAGATCAAGAATTGGCTTTTCTCCGTGGCTCTGTGTCTCCGTAGTGAACAGGTGGAACGTTGATCTCCATCATCCAACTCGGCACCGTCGACTACGCCACCGGTCTGCGCTTGCAGCAACAACTTGTCGCGCTGCGCAAAGAAGAAAAAATCGGCGACGTCTTACTGCTGCTCGAGCATTCCCCGGTAATCACACTAGGCCGGAACGCGAAATCCGCTAACGTGATCGCCTCGACCGAATTCCTAGCACAGCGTGGCGTTGAACTCTTCGAATGCGACCGCGGCGGTGACGTTACTTTTCACGGCCCCGGCCAGATTGTCGGCTACCCGGTCTTCGATCTCCGCGGCTTCGCCTCGTCAGACGGCAAACGCAAAACTCTCGGCGTCATCGAATTCGTCCGCCGCCTCGAAGACGTTCTCATGCGCACCTGCGCCGACTTCGCCATCCCCACCAAACGCGTTTCCGGCTTCACCGGCGTCTGGACCGACCCTGACATTTCGCAGCATAAAACACCTCTGTCATTCCGAGCGGAGCAGGAAGATTCGCTCGCGAATCTTCCTGAGTCGAGGAACCTGCTGTTTGCTGGCGCCGCCACCAACCCAGCCTCCGAAGCAAAACTCGCCGCCATCGGCGTCCATATCTCCCGCTTCGTCACCTACCACGGCTTCGCCCTGAACGTAAACCCCGACCTCAGCTACTTCAACCTCATCATCCCCTGCGGCATCACTTCGAAGCCTGTGACTTCGATGCAGCAACAACTCGGCCGCCCGCTCGACCTCAACGCCGTCGCCGAATCCATCTCCCGCAATTTCGGAGTCGCCTTTCAAACTCAAATGCTCTGGGTCGACACGCTCGACGCGCTGCTCGGCCGCACCGTGGGTATTCCGATGCGCGCTCCCGCTCAACTCCGCCAGCTTCGCGGGGAAGACGGCTCGACCTTGGTTTAGTCGTAATGTCGTAGAGTGTTCGATGTGATAATGCCGTGATCACTTATGAAAGCACCCCGGAAAATCATCGTCGAAATTGCCGCCAGCGCCGATGGCTATATCGCCCGTCATGACGGAAATATTGATTGGCTCAACAGCCGTGCGCGCCTCGACTATGGCATGGGCAAGTTCTACTGCACGATCGATACCATTCTGTGGGGACGCAAAACCTATGACTGGGCCCTCGCCTATCAGAAAAAAAGCGGCAGCAAAGAGAGCATGTTCGACAAGAATGTCACAAATTACATCTTTTCCCGCAAGCCTCCAAAAAATCCTGTGCCGGGCGTGGAGTTTGTGTCGGGGCCTGTAAAAGCCTTCGCCCGCCGTTTGCGCTCAAAGCCCGGCAAGCATATCTGGATGATGGGTGGAGGAGAACTGATTGCCTCGTTCCTCGACGCCGGTGAGATCGACGAGTTCCAGATCAAAGTGATTCCGGTATTCATCGGCAAGGGCATCCCACTCATTGCCCCGCGCCACCGCGACATATCTTTGAAACTGCTGTCGACCCGGAAATTTTCTGACGGCGTCGTGAGTCTGCATTACGCTGTGGAACGATAGCAAAAACAATTTTGAACTGCCTCCTAGCTCTCCTGTCCCCACTCGCGATACCATCAAAGGTTGCGCCTCATGCGCGCCGCATCATCATGGCAATCAAAAAGAAGAAATCCGCCGCCCACAGCTCAAAAGAAAGCCGTCGAAGTAACGGTTCATCTCGCCCCACTTTGAAGCCAACATCCTCCGACCTGCGCACTTACTCCATCCCCGACACACGCCTCGAGCGCCCCGACCTCACGGTCCGCCAAACCATCGAAAAAGATAAGAATGGCGCGGACCATGTCCGCTACGAAGTGGAAGGCGATCTCGACGCACCCGTCCCGCCCATCCGCGATTCCAAGTATCTGACTAAGCAGCAAGCAATCGGGATTTACCGTTTCATGCTGCTCAACCGGAAGATGGAAGTCGCCCTCGAAAATCTCTACAAGCAAGGCAAAGTCGTCGGCGGGGTTTATTTCGGACTCGGCCAGGAAGCTTGCTCTTGCGCCTCAGCCTATGCGCTCGACAAAGACGATTGGTTTGCGCCCATGATCCGCAACCAGGGAGCGTTGCTGGTCCGCGGCTTCGCCGCCAGCGACACCATGATGCAGTACATGGCCAAGGCCGACTCGCCCACTAAAGGCCGCGACGGCACCTCGCACTTCGGCGATATCGAAAAGCGCAACATGGTTTCGCCTATTTCCATGCTCGGCGATCTTATTCCCGTGCTTTCCGGCGTTGCGCTGGGCGCGCGCATTCAGGGACGCGACATCGCCGTCATGACCTACATCGGCGATGGAGGCCAGTCCACCGGCGTTACCTATGAAGGCATCAACTTCGCAGCCGTGCAAAATCTCGGCCTTGTACTTTTTGTTGAAAGTAACGAGTGGGCTTACTCCACTCCGTCGGAGATGCAGTACCGCTGCAAAGACCTCGCCGAGCGAGCCATCGGCTACGGCATTCCCGGCGTGATCGTCGACGGCACCGACGCCTGCCAGGTCTACGACGCCGCCCGCGACGCCGTCGAGCGTGCCCACCGCGGCGAAGGCCCCACGCTGATCGAGGCAAAAATGATGCGCATGAAAGGCCACGCCATACACGACGCGGCGGCATATGTGCCGAAGCCGATGTTCGACTTCTGGAAGAAGCGTGACCCAATCGCGCGGTTTGAGAATTATCTGGTGAAAGAAAAAAAATGGCTGACGACGAAAGAGAATGCAGAATTAATTTCTGAGGTCGAGCGGGTAATCGAAGCGGAGCGCGAGATCGCGGTGAATTCGCCGATGCCAACGCCGGCGTCGGCAGAAGGTGGAGTCTTCTGCGAGGATGGATGCCACGAAATCAAGCCGAAGTATGGGATGCCGAAAGTTAAGAAGGGAACGGGCGGCTTCAAGCAGACCGAAGCGGCAGTGCATTTGAAATAAATCCGTATTGATCCGCGCAAATCCGCGGCGAAAGAGTTCTTAATGCAACTCACGTACCTCGAAGCTATCCGCCAGGGAATCTGGGAAGAAATGGACCGCGACCCCTCTGTCTTTTGCCTCGGCGAAGACATCGGCATTTACGGCGGCGCTTTTAAAGTCACGGACGGATTCATCGACCGTTTCGGCCCCGAGCGCGTCATCGATACGCCCATCGCCGAGTCCGCCATCGTCGGCGCAGCCTTCGGAGCGTCGCTCACAGGCATGCGCCCCGTCGCCGAATTTCAGTTCATGGATTTCATTCCTTGCGCCATGAACCAGATTTCCAACATGGTCGCAAAAACGCACTACCTTTGGGGAGCGCCCGCACCGCTCGTCCTGCGCGGACCCAGCGGCGGATACGTTCACGGCGGTCCCTTCCATTCGCAGAATCCTGAGATGTGGTTCGTCCATAATCCCGGCCTCAAAGTCATCTGCCCTGCCACGCCCTATGACGCCAAAGGCCTGATCAAAGCCGCCATCCGCGACAACAATCCCTGTATATTCTTCGAGCACAAATATCTCTATCGTCGCATCAAAGGTGAAGTCCCTGCGGAAGATTACGTTGTCCCCATTGGCAAGGCGAATCTCGTCCGCGAAGGCCGCGATCTAAGCATCATCACCTACGCCGCAATGGTGCACTCCGCGCTCGAAGCCGCTGAAATCCTGGCGAAAGACGGAATCGAAATTGAAATTCTTGACTTGCGTACAGTTTCCCCACTTGATCGCGAAGCCATCGCGCAGACGGTGAAGAAGACGAACAAGGTCATCATCCTGCACGAGCACTCCCGCACCGGAGGCCTTGCCGGAGAAATTGCCGCCATTATCAACGAAGAAGCCTTCGACGACCTCGATGGGCCGATCGTGCGGATCACAGGCCTCGATTCGGCGATTCCATTTTCGCCACCGCAGGAGGAACACTATCTGCCGAAAGTGCAAGATGTGGTCCGGGAAGCTCGCAAACTAAGGGTATATTAAAATTTTCTCATGAAATGAAGTGGTAAATGCCGGATCGGCATATTTGCGATTTGGTAGCCAGCGTAATTGGCATTCACCCCATTCATCTGCCACAATACTTCTCTAATCTTTGAGATCACAAATTGTGATCTCAAGCGGAGGAAGTAATGGGCAAATTCTTATTGGGCGTTATCGTCACTCTTCTCGTACTCATCCTCGGCGGACTCGGCCTCGCCATGCTCGGCTTCATCCCTACGAATGCAAACGTGGCTCCGCCGCATCTCGAGCATCGCATCGCTAACGGAGCTGTCGATGCTTCCATGGAACGCCACGCTCCCCATGTCACAAATCCACTCCCGCCTTCTGACCAAAATTACGAAGACGCGATGAAGCTGTACACGATGAATTGTGCGCTCTGCCACGGTGGCCTTGATCGCAAGCCTGTCGACCTGGCCAAGTCCTTTTATCCGCCTGCTCCGAATCTGGTCTCCGATCCGCCCGACGATCCTGAGTGGCACATCTTCTACACTATTCGCACTGGAGTGCGCTACACCGGCATGCCCGCATGGGACAAAACTCTCACCGAGCAGGATATGTGGAAAATTACGAGCCTGCTGTCACACATGGAAAAACTTCCTCCCGCCGTTCAGGACTATTGGAAGACGAATTTTGGCGTAGCTGCGCCGACTGGAGAAGAGGAAGAAAAGAAGTGAAACGATGGGCTTAGCATACCAATTACGGAGTCGACACTAAAAGCTCGACGCAAGGCTTGCATCCCTTGCAAACGATATAATGGTTCGTCGCGCCTAAACTCCGATTTCATACATAAGCTTGGAAGGGAAATCATGCCAACTGACATAATCATGCCCCAGATGGGCGAATCCATTGTTGAAGGCACTATTACAAAGTGGCTCAAGAAACCTGGCGACAAAATTCAGCGCGATGAACCGCTGTTTGAAATTTCTACTGATAAGGTAGACGCCGAAATCCCTGCACCGGCTTCTGGTATCTTGCAGGAAATCAAAGTTGCGGAAGGTACGACTGTCGGGGTAAACACCATCGTTGGGACCATCGCAGCGGATGGCGAAGTAACCGCGCCTGCAAAGACCGTTGCGCCCGCCGCCGCACCGCCTGCGCCGACAGAAGAAAAGAAAGAAGAGAAGAAAGCGGCTACAGCTCCACCGCCCGCGGCAACGCCCGCGGCTCATGAAGAGGACGAAGAAGCCCGCTCCTCGCCGCTGGTTCGCAAGATCGCCCGCGAGCACGGCGTTAGCCTTTCTCAGATTTCCGGCACCGGCCTTGGCGGACGCATCACTAAGCAAGACATCATGGCTTTCATTGAGGGCCCGTCGTCTGCGCCAGCACCGAGTGCGCCCGCGCCTGCTGCTCCAGTTTCCGCAGCCGCAACATCCGCCCCTTCGGCCCCTGCTCGGCCCGCAGCTCCCGCGCCCTATCCCGGCGACGTTGTGCCCATGACCAACATGCGCAAGATCATCGCCAAGCACATGATCGAGTCGCGCCGCACCAGCGCGCACGTTCACTGCATGTATGAGGTCGATTTCACCCGCATCGTGAATCTGCGCGGCAAGCAGAAAAACGGATTCGAACAGCGTCACGGCGTTCGGCTCACCTTCATGCCATTCTTCGTGCGCGCCGCGATCATGGCATTGCAGCAGTGGCCCATCCTCAACGCGTCGATCGAAGGCGATAACATCCGTTATCATCGACAGATCAACATGGGCATCGCCGTCGCTCTGGATTGGGGATTGATCGTGCCTGTCCTCAAGAATTCCGGGGATCTCAATTTCCTCGGCCTACAGCGGGGCATCACCGATCTCGGCGAGCGCGCTCGCAACAAAAAACTTAAGCCAGACGATGTCGAAGGTTCAACCTTCACCATCACAAATCCAGGCCAGTTCGGGGCCGTCTTCGGACTCCCCATCATCAATCAGCCAAACTCCGCCATCATGGGCGTCGGTGGAATCACAAAAATGCCGCTCGTGATCACCGATAAAGATGGCAACGACTCCATCGCGATCCGCAGCGTCGTTCACCTCACGCTCGGTTACGATCATCGCTTGATCGACGGTGCCGTCGCCGACCAATTCATGGCGCAGGTGAAAAAGAATCTGGAAAGCTGGGGCGAAGACGTCGGATAACTGAAATATATTTCGAGGGGGATTTTATCGATCTATTTTTAGTTGGAACCGTTTGTCGTTTCTGTAGGTCCATTGCTTTTCGTCCACGTTGAAGCATTTAAACATAAAACCGTTCCGTCTATTATTTGAGAAATCCCGGTTTTAAATTTCTCCGGGTCTACAATTTCTCTGGCCGCTACCGCATCGGCAGTGGCCAGCGCACTCTGGAGAAACGACATCGCCGCGTCTTTTTTTTCGGCACCCGATTTATTTCCGAACAAACCTTCGATTCCGTTGACTAACGCCGGCACGAAGGCGATTCCCCGCAAAAGTTGAGACAAGAAATTCATAAATTCCTCCCATTAAGAAGAGTTCTCCCGCAAACAAAGACTTGCGGCAACCGCACACTGCTGGGCGGCTGCCGCCCGCTTCCACTAAGTTAAGCTCGCCAAAACATCATTGAGCGTCGTCAGGTTTGGATCCGCACTGTCTGTCAATCCGGAAATCAGAGTCAGGCACACCTTCAGCTCGTAAGCTTTAGTTAGTGCCAATGCCAGCATGCCCGCCATATCCAATCCCTTAGCCGTCGCATCCGCCAGCGTATTCGCCGTTGGCGCGGTTACATTCTTCAGATTCGTGATAATCGTAGTGCTCGGTACAGTGCTCATAGTTCTCCTTAATTCTTGAAATGAGGTTCTCTAAAATGAAATGCTTACTTGGCCCAGTATTTGTGCAGGGCAATTGCCGCGCTGATTGCGGCGCTGATCGCTCCGTTGATCAGCCGGTTGTGTACGCCATTGCGTAGGTCGTTCTTCTCGAGCGTTGCGACTTTATCCTCTACCGACTTCATCCGCCCCGGCTGCCCGTTTCCAACCAGGCTGTCCATCTTTGTTTCCAGCCGGACCAATTTGTCCAGCACCTCTCGCTGGAATTCCAAATCGATCGCCCGTAAGGCCAGCTCTCTATCGCTCACCGCCATGGTTATCTCTCCTCGTCAGAAGCTTTACAGCGGATAATCCACGTGCAGAGCTGCCGCGTAGCGGGAATATTTTGGCGGTGAGGAATCGTCATAAAGCCGCAAAAAATAATTTTGAGTTTCGGCGAGCCGGGCAAGACTGAATGTCTGCGTATTAAAGCGCCCCAGCAGGTTGCGGTCATTCGCCTGCCCCCAACCATAGTCGTTTTCTCTGAGCTCTACGCCGCAGCCACTGGGCAAAGCTATACCAATATCGATTGCCACCGTCGTCGAAGACACAGAAGTGATCTGCGCTTCCGTTAGATTCACCTGGTAATAGGCGCCCACCTGCGTAGTCTGCAAAAGCGGAGGCATGTCTTGCAGAGGAATTACAGTCGCAGTGCTCTCATATTCCATCCCCAAAGGAGAGGCCAGGTCATTTGCGAATCCAATCGTGTAGAAGCCGCGATCATCGGCCGGGTCGGCGATCTCGATTCCCACTTCTCTTACGATTGCTATAAATGAAGCCGCTCTGGATGGAACATTCACGGTTATTGCATCACCTGGGAAAATATCCGCCGCCGCTCCCGGCAGAAAATCACTCCATGTCTCATAAGTTCCCGACCATGCGACTCCTGTTGCATCGTCCAAAATCGCAAGTGCTGCATTTTCGCAATCCACGCCGGTGCGGGCAGTAGGATTCCTTGCCACCCGCACCGCACCTCTTGTACCGTCATCTGCTCCATTTTGCAGCGATGCCACGCTGGCGGCATTTTCCACTTGAGCTACAGCGCGCCCGGATCCGCGATAGCTTGCGACAATCAACTGATTCAGGGCCGGCACATACTGTGGATAAAAATCCAGCGATGGATCGCTAGTAATCTCGCATTCCGCACCTTCAGAAAGTGAACCGACGAGTTGCGTTACATAATTCGCGTCAGGCAGGGCCGTTCTGACTTCCGCTAAAGAAATGTGGGTCACATATGTATATGCAATGCTGCATTGCATGTTCGTTGCATTCCCCAGCGCGTAAGTGCAAAATCCTGGCGCGTTGGTCACGTCATCGTCGTACAAAACGGTAGCTGGGGCGACAAGCGTAGCGGGATTGCTAGGATCAATATCTTGCACTTCCAGGACAAAGTGCACATCTGCTGCCACCGCTGCCCCACCCCATCCGTTTCCCGCTGGATGCAGCGAAGAATGATACGTCTCACCGCTTCGGTAAACTTCCATTGAGTACAAGTAAGTAGTGAAGAAATACTGATGTCCAGGCGTCGTACTCATAACGGGCCCAGTGGGTAACCCGCTAATCAGTGCCTGGATCTCCGAACCTGCTCCAGACGGCGTAATCTGAAATCCTGCCAAACATTCTGCAACCGATATTGTTCCCGCATATAACCCTCCCAACACGCCTTGCGATGCAGCGGTAAAACTCACGTCTCCGTGCTGTAATTCAACGGCGCCACCAAGTTCAATTTGTTCTATGAAACTAACCGTTGTCTGCCCATCCGCGCCGGTTCCTCCCGCAATCTGCAGAGTTTGCGCTACGACAGAAACCGCGGATGATGGATCATTAACCACCCACGTAGTTGGATCCAAACCGGGCCCCAGATATTCTTCGTCGATCATCGCTGGTTTAGTTTGCGCGAACGGTGTTTGCGAAAGATAGAACCGCAAGCTCTCGCCATCGCCGGAAAAATAGTCACGGACGTAGGCTTGTGGTTCTTCCTGCCCGATCACGGTCATCTCGTTCATGAGCAAGTTTGGGCTGTTCAGCCACAATCCTTCCGGCGAAAAATTCGGATCGTTTTCGTTCAAAGCGTAGCTAGCCATCCCCACCGGAGCCAGGATGAGTGCGCCATTCATCGTGCGGAAACTGGCGCGCGCTGCGACCGCAATCTCCGCCGCATGATATGAAAAACTCTTCTGCGGGTTCACCGCATAGTTCGCTAATGTATCGAGATCCTGAACTGCACTCGCATCAAACTGTGCCGGCAACAAATCCTGAGCCAATTGACTGAGCGCACTACCCGCGCTCCGATCAACAAAAGGCGAGCGGTTCGGCAACGATTTCTGATTCAGCAACACCTCGTCGCTCTGGACCTCGACGTTATAGCGGTATACCGATCCTTGCTCACCCCACCCCAGGTATTCGTATTGCGGATTGGCGACCACATATCCTGTGAACACGTAGCTGCCGTTCGCCTTGCTCAAAGTCACCCTCGCACCCATCACTGGCACAACAAAACCCGGTAAATTAGCCACCAGACTGCACTGCAACTCCGCTGGTTGGTTGATCTTTCGCCCCAGCTTAGGTGATTTCGTCATGTCCAATGCTGACGTGTAATCCTGCGGTCCTTGTCCCTGAAGATTGTCGATGGTCAAATTCATTTCAGTTTGAACGCAACCTTTCCCGCTTGTGACACGAGTTCGCTACGCCAGCGAACGGATTATTCGCAGGGCACCAAAGTGTTTGTCACAGGACGTTGTAGGGAGGACTATAGGTTAGGCAGACGCACTAATACACTGCTGCCATTGCTGCAGGAAAATAACTTCGATAACACAGAACTGTCTGCCCGTCATTAGTATCCATATATGGCAGCGCAATAAATGAAGCGTGCAAATTAACTGATGTTAGCGGCGGAGCAATTTCAACAAAATCTTCGCGGAGAAACTTCTGTCCTGAACTCCCTGTGCCGCCTGGCGGAGTGCCGGCTTTTACACTCGTCTTCGCCGCTCCTCCACTCTTCGGTGGCGCCCAGCCTGCTCCCGACTTTACGCTCACTCCATGTCCAGGCCCTGGATTAGGGCTCAGCCGCGGATAGTAAAAACAGACCCGCCCTCCCGACTCAGGCTCAACCACGAACAGCGCCGACCACTCCTGAAAGAACGATCCGCCCTCGCGATCCACAAATGCGGCTACCACTTGCGCAGACGCCCCCATCGCCGGTGCTCCGGCAAGCAACGGCTGTCCCAAAACCGCGGATGTAGAAGTCACTTCGACCACTCGCCCCACATTAAAAGTCACGCGCCGTACATAATTTGCATCGTTATTCACTGCCGCAGGGTTGTTTACATAAGCCGCAGAAACCCCTGATCCCACATATCCGACCTGCTCTTGGTAATCCACATCGACAGCCACTAGACTTCCCGCTGCAAATCCACTTACAGCGCCCGTTCCAAACACAAGCTCACTCGCCGTCGATCCCGGTAGCACAGCAACTGCCGGGACCGGCGTTCCTCCAGAGGGCGCGGGCGTCGCCCCCAAAGCAGTAGCCAGCACATTCATGTGTTCAGACCCGCCGGCAAGTGCCATCTGTAACTTTCCCCACTCCTTGAAATCAAATTCAACTCGCGCATCAATCGGCCCGCGAAATTGCGAAGCGGGAAACGCCTTCGTTCCCGACCGTACTGCATCCGAAGGAGTGTCGTAAAACCGTTCAAAGCCTTCGATCCACCCAAGGTCAAGCCACGGGGCTGGAGGCGAATTCAACGGGAAAACTCCACTCGCGGCGGGATCGAAAATTGTTGGCGTCTCCGTCTCCCGATTCACGGGTGCAAAATACGCCCGCATCTCGCGGGTCACGGGAACCATTGCCGGACGCAATGGAGTTGTGCTCATAACAAGATCACCTCGGAAAAAAAGAAAATGGTAAGATTGGCCCGCCGCTCTACGCGCCCATCCTGGTAAGCCTGTTCATACATCGCGCGCCGTGCTGCCCGCCCTTGATACGCAGCAGTATTGTCCTCTACACCGCTGGTCGTAGCTTCCGCAAACACCGGCTGATTCCAAAATACTGTTGTACCCAAATCTGCGCTCGGTGACTGCGTGTAGTCGTACTTCTCCGTATTCGTGGGCTGGCAAATTCCAAGGAGCTCATTATCAAGCTCACCCAAAACACGTCCGCGATCCACCATGCTCGGAACCGTTCCCAGCGTGTAATACGAAATCACGCATTGCAAACTCATCAGCGCTGCATTCCCTGCATGGCCATCAACAACAGTTGCCGTTCCCCACTCGATGTAAAACGTATTTGGTTGCGGCTCGACCACCGAAGGCGGCAGGTTCTCCGCCGTTACAATAGCCGGCACGGTTGCGCCATTAATCGTCACGGTACGTGCTGGATTCAGGCTGGCAAGCCTCTGTTGCAGCGCAAGCAAAAAACTGTCTTTGGCGAATTGCATAAGTCAAACCTCAGCCTTTAGTCAGCGTTCTTCAGCTAACAAAACATTTGCTGGTAGCTGACAACCGATAACTAATCGCTGCTTCGTTACTCCACTGCCGTCACAATGTAGAAATATGCCGTCCCCGCAAAGTTCTCCGTCACCACAGCCTCGATGTGAAAGAGATCCCCGTCATATTGCAAGGCGAGTGCGGCATCGAAAAGCGCCTCCGCCGATGCCATTCCGAGAGTCGGCAACTGCATTTCGATTGCGGAAGCAGGCAATGTGAACTCAATTCTTCGCGTCGGACCCGAATTGCCTGTGGGTAGATTGTTTGTCACGACGGGTGTAATAATTACGTTCTGCACTCCAGGATCAACCAGCCCCAATTGACCAGCCGCGTCGCTGGCCGTTGCCGTCGCTGGTAATAGCAGAATGACTTGATCGCCACCCAACGCCGACAACATCGCATTGGCCGCCCGGACCAGTGCCGCTCCGCAAATTCCACTTCCCATGGCCCCTCCGTTCACGACTAAAAACAGAAATTCTTTCTGATCAACTTAAGACGCCTGATCTCCAGCTCACGCTGTTACGAACCCTTGATTGCCACGTAAGGCGACAACAAGCTTCGAACCATGTCATCCACCAACGTTGGCCCAAAATATTGCAAACGCATTTGGTTGATCTGGCTGGATTGCACATTCAATCCCGGCACCGCCTGCGCGTTCTTCACAATCTGCGCGCAAGCAATCTGTACCGGCGTCGGAATTGTGCTCCACCCTGCGTTGTAAACGACATCTACCTCGTTGAAGAACAAACCTAGAGCATTTACCGGAAAAGTAAGCTCCCCGCTTTCCATCCAAATGTCGATGGTCGTCGGATCAATCGTCGTCCACATGCCCGGCAAAGAAAATACCAGCGCGAACTCCAAACTCAACTCTGGAAAAGGCCACTCTCCACGCCTCGGAATTCCATATCTGCCCTGCAGCGTGACCACTGGGGTGGGCAAAGGCGCCACCGTGACCAAAGGCAAATAGCTCAATCGCACCGTGCTCAATTCCGGCGGCAGTTTCAACCGTTCTTCATATTGATTCACGCCCAGCGTTGCCCGCCGGCAGTGCGCATCAATAATTCCCGATGCTGCCGTAATCCAGGAAGGATCCGTCGTTGGATCCAACCCGTACGTCAAATAGTCTGTTGTTGCCAGATAATTCATAAATGAGTGGGCAGATGAGCCGAAACCCGGCTTGGCCGCATTATTTCCACGAATTCAAAAATCTCTGTTGCAGCCTCGCTCAAACAAGACCTCAACCTGTGCGCGTCTGCCCATGCTTTTGATTTGGCGGCTGTGGCATGAACATTCATTCTTCGGCGAATTTGTTCAGCCGAACATTCCATCGAAGTAAGATTCCGACAACATCCTGATTTCCCTATCTCTTCTACAATCTCGGGAAAATCCCTCGCGAACAAATACCCGCCCAATTCCAGATTCCGCCCTACAATGTCCGCACGTGTGATCACGCCAACCTTGCGCCGAACATCATGCCGGTCGAGAGTTGGCGAGTAATCCAGCGCCATCCCCAGCAATGAAGGGAGCGCAGCCTCCGCTGCCGTTCTTGTTAGCACCACCAAATGGCCTTTCGCACCGGAAGGCGATCGCTGCGAAGGCATGTCAACTATCGTCAATACTCCCCTAAACGCAGCTCTGTTCGGATGCCCGACTACCTCGGGCATCGCCACCGCCATACTCTTCAAATCAATCATTGAAACGATCCTCTGTTTTTCAAGCTGCCATCCTGAGTAAAAGCGAAGGACTTCTGTAACTTCGCAAATCGGACGCCCATACTTAACGCGTTCTTTGTGCAGGGTGGGATTTTGGCTTCCCTTCCCCTAGCTCGCATTCAAATCGGGCAACCCCCGCATCCTCCGAACCTCATTCACCGTCAGCACTCCGTTCTGCAACAAAATCTCTTGAATCTGTGCTTCCTCGAGTGGATCCTGCGTTTCTAACTCCGCAAACACAAACTCGAGATCGTTCCAACCCAACCGCTTCTGAATCGCATCTCGCGTCAAATGTTCAGCCAGCAACCGCGCCGTCGGCGCAATCGCCTGTCGAAATGCCAGATCGTTGTATTCCTCAGCGGTGGACCGGTTAACATCCGCTTCCACTCCCAGGTAAAACGGAGGTAGATCGAACGCATCCGCGATCACCCGCAGCAAAAACTCTTGCCACTGCAAGCGCAAATCAGCATCCGTCCCACCGCCAAATCGCAACACCTCTGGTTTGCTTTCAACAGCTAGAATCGGCACCCGCCCGGTTCCTTCGATCTCGTCTTGCCACCAACGAATCAGTCGCTCATGATGATCGGGCGCCAAATCCTGTATCCACAGTGCGTACTGCACTACGGAATTCGACGCCAACCGCGCCGCATATCGATGCGCTCCCAAAAACGCATTGATCGTCTCAAACGCAACTTCCAAGCGCCCCAATCCAAATGGCGTGTGTGTTCGCGGATTCAATCGGATATAAATCAATTCGTCGTCATCCAACTTGATCTGACTCTTCGGTCCCGACTGATCGGTAACCTGCAAATACCGCTGTCCCGTCGGAGATCCATCCCAATTCAAATTCATCCGAATTGAGGATCCATCCACCGGCCACATCAGCAGCGGCTGTTTCGCATCGCCGGAAGTCTGCACCTCGATCGCTCCATAGCCCCCGACGATGATGTCTTCTAGCACCTGTTCTGAAAACGATCGGAACGAATCATCGGGATTCGGTGCCTGAAAATTCTGCGTGAGGATCTGCACGCGATCCGCCCCATCGGGGATCGATTCCAAAGCAAGCCCCTGACGCGGCTGAATCCGCCAGCGCATTCCCGCTATGCGGTCCTTGATCGTATTGATCGCCCGCCGCGGAACAGGAATTTCCGAAAACCGCCGCAAGTTATAAGCCGTCGGCTTCGGCATAATGTCGCCCGGCGGACCATAAGAATTAAAGATCGAAGGCAGCGGCAAAGTCCGCCGCTTCTTCTCCGCCTTCGCCAGCGACGACGAGGCCAAAGACACTCCCGCAATCCGGCGCATAGCACCGCGCAACGTCTCTTTAATATTCATAATGTTTTTCTCTATCGAAACTCGCGGGATGCCCCTAGCCGCGCCCTCCGAGGCTGGGGATGTCGATTTTAATTTGCTTCGACTGTGATTAGATTGCAATCAAAAAAGCCCCGCCGCAGCGGAGCTTCCGATCGTGCACGATTATTTGTCGCCCATCAACGCAAGCGAAGGATCCTCATTCCCTTCCGACCCCCACCGTCAGTCCTCTCAACGTCCACTCGGCACGTCGATGATGATTCGTTTCGCCAGTTACGAACATCCCTTACTCCGTCTCACACTCTCAAGTCGCGTCGCGCAACCTCAGCAATTATAGGCATCTCCGCCGTCACGGCAATTTGAATCTTTTCATCTTCCATCATGCTCAACGCAAATTGAATGTCATCGCGTCCCCGATCCAGATCATCATCGATCACCGCTATAAGAGCCAATGTAGAATCTGTTTTCGTGGCCATAAGTGGCGCAATCTTCGGATAACGCCCCGCCAACATGACCGCCGAATCCACACTGCCTTTCAATGAGACCGCTTGGAATAACTTGATCTCATTGCCCACGCGATATCCAAAATCGAAACGGAACGGATCGCCGGGCTTGGTATACGGCACCACCGGTATTGGAAGCATGAACTTCTCAACTCCCGCTTGCTTGAAAGCTTCCCGCATACTAGCCATGATTTTTTGTCGGCCCATCAGCTCGCGCTTGCCGCCAACTTGAGCCGCTTCAAGATACATGGAAGCTATAGCGTCCATCTCGTGTGCCGGATCTTCCACACGATACCCACTTGCCGGCGAAAGTTGAATAATATTTGAAAACGAATCTTCAAATCGTTGCAGCAAAACCGTTTGATCGTCTATCGATGCCAGTTGCAAACGAATCTCGCGCTCCAAGGCAGAGACTATCTCTACATCTGCATCCGGGTCTAAACACCGCACGCGCCGCCAGTCCTGAGTAAAACGCACATCGGCGAATCCGCCTTCTACATTTGGCTCGCGCACTATGATCCCAACCGGAATAGATATCTGCTGGATCGCGTGCACTACATACCGCACCAGGAAAATCTCGAGCTGCCTTTTCTCCGCCATCACAGAACACCGATTCGCGCGATCTCGATCGTCTTCTTTTCAATTCTCGGGCCACTCTGGAAATGGCCTTCTCGGCGAAGCTCGAAAAGCCGCGATCAACTCCCGTACCCGCTCTCGCCGTTCGATCAGAGCCCGTATCAGCTTCTCCAATTCGTCCCACTCTCCGTGATACCATTCGGGCGGAATCTCTCCTGCCAGGCTCCAGACCACGTCTCCATCCATGTTCTCGACGCGTGAAAGCCATGGTTCAAAAGATTGCCACCCTTTCACTCCTGCGTAAACCTCATTCCGCGCATATACGCCTCTTAGCGGATAATCTGGAAACGTCCACTCCCCGGCGTTGAAACAATACCCCTGGTCGATAAACGACGCTGTATATTTCTTCTCCCGCATCTTTCTCCAAAACGCCGCCTGCCGGCCGTTAGCATTGCCTGTCCACTTATCCACCACCAGCATCCCTGCAAATGCCTCCAGGTTCCGGACCCGGTACAACATTTCCATGGGCATATAGTCGAATACTTGCCCTTCAATTGGGCTCACCACATAACGCGATCCAAACTGCAGCCCCGCCTTGCACGGAATCACGCTATGCGCCAACTGAACGTGGAGTTCCGCCGTGTGCTCCACTAGCCAGTCTCCAACCTCCACTACTTCCGTTACAGGCACCGGTAAACCGGCCCGCTCTGCCAGTCGCGTAGCCAACATCTCATTTGCCAGCACACGCAAATGCTGCGGATTATTCAAAAACTTCACTACATAAAACTGCCCGTCTGAGCAGCGCATCAAGTGCCCTTGCGCCCCGCCCCGCATTCTTCTCACGTGTTGGACGGCTTCCACCAATCGCTTACGTGGCTCACGCTGGTTAAATCTGAACCGATTTACTAAGTCGCCAGCCCACAAAGTCCGCCATGTTACTGCAACCCCCGCGATTTGCACTGTGACGAATGACCATGAAATCCACAGGCCAAGCTCTAAGGTCGAGTGAACGATGCGTGATCCAACCTGGGTCGAAACTCGACCTCCAAGCCCGCCATGCCAAATCTTTTTGGTCTGCCCACATTCTCCCTACGCACGGCAAATGCAATTGCCATTGCCATCACACAATCATCATGCGCACCATCCGCGGCCGCCGGACTTCCATCCGTACGCCGGACAAAAGTCCGGCACTCTTCCAGCAACCGCATACTGCGAAACAGTCCAGGGTCAGCGATCAAAATTGCCGCCATGTTCTCGATCATCGCCGGCCGGCTCACGGCCGATGTAAGCCAGCCCAACTGCCCGCCTTGTTCAAAAATCTTCGAGTACTCCATGTCGCGCAGGTGCGCGAGCACTCCATAGCCATGATTGTTTCGTTCCACGGCCAACAAAGCGTGGCCATAATTACTACCAAGTTCGGCAATCCGTCGCGCCAACTCAAACGGTGAAAAATGCCCGCGCAGCTCGGCACATTGCAGTCCGAGTGTTCTTTCGATCACCTGCGCACAAGAGTAATCTCCATCCGATCCACCACCCGCAGGATCAACGCCAATAATGTATTCTCGCCCTTCCTGCGCCGGCAACCAGGTTGCCAGCTGGCAGTTGTCCTGCAAAGTAAGAGGCTCACCCGCCGACGTGGTGGCCTTCTCAATCGCTCCCAGATCAAAAACGCAATCTCCCGAGAGAAGAAAACAAAAACTCGGATCTTCCGCGTACTCCTGCTTGGCCAATGCCCGAGCCGTCTGCCATTGCGTGCGACGCCAAGCGATCTGCGCATAGTCGAGTCCATGTACAGCGATCAATTCTTTTTCTTCTTCATTTGGAACGAAAGATTCAATCACAGTTTCTCGATAACCATCTTCATACCACCAGGGGAAAAAATGCCGCACGTAACCACTCTCAACCGCTCCCTGCCACTCCTGATAAAAAGTTCCAGCGGCCCCGTTGGGCGTAGATTCCAACACTACCTCACCCTCCGGCGCCACCGCCGCCCGCAGAGAAGCCAACGTCTCCGACGCATCGCGGGGCCAGCGGGAGACCTCCGAGCAATGTAAGTAATGGATGGTCATCCCGCGCCCCGCATTTGCATCCGCCGTCTCCACCCGGTATTCGCTATCGATCATCGGGAAGGCCAGTTGACGGACATTGGCGCGTGAAGTAACCAGCGCGCCCCTGCGCAGCCCATCGGGCAGTTTCTCCCAGAAGCGCCGCACGATCGTGAAGATAGCCTCGGCCGATTCCTGCGTGTGCGCGACTTGCACTGCAACCGTGCCCGGACGCGTAATAGTTTGTATAAAGAACCGGGCCGCAATATAGGTCGTAATCCCGAGCTGGCGCGCCTTTAGCACGATGTTTCGCTTGCTACATATCCGCGAATACTCGATCTGTGCCCGGTTTAAACGGAGAAAATCAACGCCTCCCCGCTTAGGGCGAATCTGCAGCAACTTCTCAATCAGAAAGTCGCGTAAGTATGGCCCTTTGATATCCCGGTCCAGATACTTGCCGAAATGCAGCAATAAAGAAAGATTGTCCCCCACACCCCGCCTTTGTTCCGGAATTTGTATCTCAACGATCCTGTGTCACCCCGTGTCCCCTTTTTGTTTTGTTAGGGTTTTAACCTTGTCACACCGCAGCCGAATCCTCATCCCGCATCCGTGCGTACTGCCGAATCCCATCGCGCAACAAAACACTCCGCTCCGTAAGCTGATAAAGCCCGTGCCAATCCCTCTTCAAATCGACATTAGGGTCGTATCCCGCCTGTGCCAAAAACTTCCAGCGCTGGTCATAAGCCCGATTCCGCTTCGCACCATGAAACAGATGGTTCACCAACCCCGGCAAGTATCCGACATTCCGCCGAATGTGCTGCTCAGCCCGGTCCTGCCACTCCCTGCACAACTGCATATAAGCCGGGGAATATCCCGAATTTAACGACCGATGAACCTGCCCCACCAGCGCAGCAGCCATATGCCAATCTCCTGACCCAAGAATGGCATGATCCATCAGCATCCCAACTTTATCGAGCGCATTCTTTTTAGCCGCCCAGGCAAACCCCGGATGCCAAAACTGTCCGCTATTTACGCTGTAATACCCGTATGCCGTCTTCGGCTGCATAAAGGTCGGTTGATGCGGATTCGGGCGGTCCGTCACCCATTTATAAAGAAAACCCGGGGTCGTATTCAAAGGCTCATAATTCGGCCCCACATCCTGCGCATGACTGAACATCTGCAGCACGTCGTAGTGCTGCAAAAGCTGCATCGTCTCCTGCGCCCAGTCCGGTCGGTTGAATTTCACGTCGGCGTCAACCCAGGCAACGTACTTTGCCTCGGCGGGCAACCGCTGAATCAGCAAGTTGAGCGCGTTCTCCTTGTGCCAAATCTCGCTTGTAGTGCGCAATTGCAAATGCTGCGGATTTCCCGCCTGCGTCACTTCAAAATGCCGATCTCCAAATGCCACTTCCGCCGTATACAAAACTGCTCCCGCTGACTCGCATTCACGCTCAAACATCCAGTAGTTCCAATACCGCGACTTCCACCGCAGTGGATTCTCCACCATCGTCACGACATATAACTTGTCGGGGAACACATGGATCCCAGGTTTCGCCTGTGACGGATGCTCAATCGCGCACGCGCATTCGCACGTTACATGGTGCTGCATTTTCCACTTATCGCTCACAACTTCATCTCCAAGATTGCTCTGCGAGATACGCATTTCCGATACCTACTGAATCAATCCCAGACTGACCCATCGCTCAAATTTTCTATGCACATGGATTCGCAACCCCGATATCGCATGATCCAATCCAGGATTCCCTGTCTTGGCAGCCATGGTTGCGTTGTACGACCTGACAAATTCACTTGCACTGAGCGGAGCCTGCCTCTTGGCCATTACCAACGCCGCACTCGTCATTCCCGGCGATGCGGCGAAATTCACGAGCGGCACGATTGCCACCAGCGACTGCACCTCCGAAAGCACGACCTCAACAACAGCGGTCACCTTCGCCTGCGCGACCGCATCTTTTATATGCACAGTTAACAAAAGTCCGTTCAAAGTCGCCTGTACCGCTGTCATCGCAATCTGAATCTGGCTCAACAGCCCTGGCTTCGCTCCAACATCTACTTCTTGGTACTGCTGAATGAGTGATTGCAACAACCGCAACTCAGTTCCCGCCTGCGAGCCTGCACTCTGAATAGCCTGCAATTCTGCCGTCGGCAGGTTTTCCTGCAAAGAAGCTACGAGCGTGATGAGATTCGCTGTCGCCGGAATCAAAGCCTCAATAATCTGCTCCGCTTCCGTTGTCCACGCCGTCGAACACGCCGTCCAGGTGATCGTCCCGCACAGTAGTATCGACACAATAATTTTCGTAGCGGCCGCTTGCTTCATCGCGCACCTCCTCGAATCAACTGTCGGTAACAAAAAGCAAAAGGCGCGGCTTTTTCGCCGCGCCTTTTAATCAACCCGCGAACTGTTAAAGCTCCAGGACTTTTACCAGGCGTCTCTCAACGATCAATCGAAAATCAAATCTCAATCGTGGTAGGGTCCCGGCGCACCGCAGGGCGTTGCGCAAACATAAGTGGTCTGCGTTTGCGCCGTATCGATTGCCGGAATATTTGCCCCCATCGCCGTGCCATTCGAAGCAGCATTGGCGTTGCCGGCAGCATAAGGACTGCTCGAAACCAATGCAAAATTGTGATAATCCGCAAGCGTCAGAGGCATGGAACTGATATTCATCGCCCCAACGAATCCAACGCAATTCGATACAGCCGCCCCTGTGCAATATGGTGTGGCAGGAAAATACATTGTTGTTGGCGGATTGCATCCCGCCGCGGCGCATCCCGCGGAATCGGGGTATGCTGGATTATTGCCAAACTCCGTATAATTTGCTGCCGTCTGTCCCGCCCACACCAAATGGTCCGCGCTGAGTGTGGTAATGTCCCAGTTGAAATTCTCCGTCAAAGTTCCCGCTGTGCGATCGTTGTTAAACCAACCACCGCCGAGGAAAATGCTGTCGCGAAATAAATTGTCACGCGCGTACGTTGGCCCGGTCGCATATTCTGCATCGGAGGAAAGCGCAAAGGATGCGTCAGTGATAAGCGTGTTGTGCGTGTGCCACAAGAATTGCGGCCATCCCTGAATGTAACTGAGCTGGCAATTGCCGCTGTTATCGACTGAATTAGCCGTCCCGGCACTAGGAAATACTACCGTTTGAGCACTTGGAAGAGTGCCGGCTATCGCTTGCGTCCCCAGTGAAGGATAAGTATGCGCATTGTACGTAGTCGTAGGAGTATTAAAGCTGGTATCTATTGTGCAGCCGGAAATTTGCACCAAATTGCCAGCACTGATATCCACACTCTGAAAGCCGATTGGTGGTGGCCCTGATGGACAATTCCCCGAAATCTGCGGAGCACAAGTAGCCACGAAAGTAGCAATCTGTCCAGTACTGTCCCGCGTAATCGTTCCATTCCATTCCACATTGGTGGAAGTGATGTCCCACCCAAATGCGTCTGCAGTTGAGCACCCGGGATTCGTAGTGCTGACGTTGTAAAGCAGATCATTATTGAAAAGGATGTTACGCACACCAAAGCTCGCCCCATCGCCATTCGTTAAAGCATTCGATCTGCCCTGCACCTGTACGGCATCGCACGAATTGCGATAAATGTTCGCCATATCCGAAATATCGGAAGTTACCGCCTGGTAGTTGGTTCCTTGCGTCGTCGAGCTATTCGTCACTTTATACGATCCGTTTGTGCCGCTCTGTGCCCCTGAATTGTCGATGTTCTCCCTGATAACTCCCTGCACCACCCAACGCTGCCCAGACTTCGTCTCGAAAGCATTCTTGCGCACCAGACTGAAGGCACTGTAATTAGGATTTCCTGTAATCGGACTTTGCCCCAGCCACGCATAAGGAAATGTAAATCGATCCCTGCGGAATTCCATGTCATTGCAAGGCACCAGCCCAGGAATTGATGGATCTGGATAAGAAAACCCCCCGCAAATCGAAGCAATACTGGATCCTTCAATCCAGTTGTGATCGATCTTGTAATTCGTCCCATAGCCGTATTGCAGACTATGCCCCTCATTCCCAGGGCGCAGACCCTGGCTGATTTGGCTGTCGATCAATGAACAGGTAGTGCATCCAAAATTGATCCCCGCAGTAACGGAGTTCGCTCCGTTAAGAGTCGACGTCCAGTCTCCATGTACCCATACTTTACGCAAGTGAATATGCGATCCTAATTGGCTCATAGAAGTATCAGCTACCGTATTCATAGCGATGATGTAACTGTCTCCCGTGTTCCCGGGAGCCATGCTCGCCGCCATGTCTTCTATCAGCCAGTGATCCGGAGCCGTATTGGTTGCGCATTCCGGAACAACCGTCGTACCCGAAGGATTGCAGAATGTCACCGCGCTCGGATTCGTCCCAGACGCTTGCACCTGCCACATATACTGCAAATCGTTATAAGCCGAAGTGCTGGATGCCGTTCCATTTGCCAATGTAAAACTGCCCACGTTTCTAGTTATGCTCACTCCTGGCGCATGGGTTTTGCTAAACGTTGCATAGATTCCGGTCTGGTTCACTCCACTCGCAGCCGTGACAGTTTCCTGATTCGATCCTGTATCCACGACATACGAACCACCCGGCGAAACATAGCCATTCGCCAATGGAACCAATATAGGCGTGCCTGTCGTGCTGACAGCCGCCAACGTCGTCGTATTCGCCGAGAGCGTTGTAATTCCGTTAATCACGCCACCCGCATTCGATGGCCCTAGCGCGTAATACATGTTCTCGCCCGTACAATCGGGATTGTTCAAGCCAATGTCAGTCGAGCTGGCGAGATTGTCTTGTATCCCGTGTGAGCAAATGGTAGTTCCGTTTGGTAGATACGTGTCTTCCGTAGATCGCAGAACGATGAAGCAGTTGGCCGCGCTTGCGTTGGTCTGCGGAATCACAAGCCCGTTGGCATTCGAGGTCGCATAAAGCGTCGGCGGAATATCGAGAATCGTACACGCCGCGCCACTATTCGCCGTACGGCAGGCTTCATCATCGTTAATCGCCGACTGCATACCCAAAAATGTTGGCGCTCCGACAGTCCAGTACGGAACATGAAATGTGCATCCCGCAGGCGGCCCCGTCACCCACGTCTGCGTCGCGAGATTGAGTTCGTATTGCGGTGGCGTGTAAACCAATCCATCCGTAGCTTCGTTGTTGTCTACCCACATCAACGGCAGTTGTGGCGCACTCGGCGCTTGCCCCTGTCCAACGGCGAATTGACCACTCCCGGCTCCGAATCCATACGTCGCATAGGGCATATAAACATGCGCCCCAATCTCCCACCCACTCCCGTAACTGTTCTGATTTACGCCATTAATATCCAGTTCGTACGCGCTCCCCAAATTTTGCCCAGCATCCACAACCGGCGAACTTTTGGTCGGACGAAAATCCAGCCTCATGCTTGTCGCCGGAAATACGTAATAATCGCTTCCATCGGTTCCCGCTACCTGAGTTCCGCTCAACAGCCAGTTCACCAGCCCGGTGTTCGTCTTAATCGTCGCACCACTGGCCTTAAAGTCCCCAATCAGATTCGTGATCTCAGTCCCGCCCACCGGGTCGTCCTGCATCAACTCATTCAAATGCCAAAAGATCCCCCACGGCACTCCCCACACAGATTCTTTCCACACCAGCGCCTGAATCCTCTGATTCAACAACGCCGGCGGAATTCCCATCCATGTAGGATTCACCCCGAAACTCGTAACGTTTTCCACATTGAATCCGTCGGCATATGTATCCTTCACTCCTAAATCTTCCTTCAGCGCTCCGCGCGCACCACTGTAAGGAACGCCTTCCGCGATTCCTTGCATCGCGGTGGTCTCATATCCACCGGGATAAACGTAAACCGGCGTGGAAGGCAGTCCAGTCAAATTCGCCGTCATCCACTGCCGTGACAAAGTGATCTCATCCGAAGTCAACTGCGGTACATTCAACTGCATGTGATAAACCGCCGACTTCACATCTTGCCCGCTTACATTCGCCAAATCCTGAGACAACAAAGCTGCTGCCGTATAAGCCGAACACCCCGTCCCATAAGGGCCCTGGCAAGGCGTAAGAAATGAATATGTAAATTTCCCCGTCGCCGCCAACGCCTCTGCCAATTCCAACATTGTTCCCTGCGGCTGTCCTTGCGCCAGGTTGTAACTCACGCTGTCGCTCGCACCCGTCACCGCAATCGTCAGAGTATTTCCGCTGATATTCAACGTCGCTGCCGATCCACTTCCGGTGTACTGAATATCCAGGGCGTCCGTATTCGTGTAATAGGTGTGCGATATCGAATGTGAAGTAACATCCCGCCCAGCATTGATCCAACTCTGAAACTCCGAAATCAATGTCTGCGCCAGCGAATACCCTACCGTAATCGCTGCTCCCACCGGCACTCCCGCCGCATCCGCCACAGGTAAAACTGCATCCGCGTAATAAGTGTCCGCCCCCGGAGTCATTCCCGCATCGTCCACCGTCAACGTCACAATCGCCGGATATCTTTGCCATACCTGCACCGCCGGCGGAATATCGGCCGCAATATTTCCCGCTCCCGCCGCCGGCCCGCTCCCGCTGGTCCACTCCACATCCGTGGATCCGGCAACTGCCAAACTAGACGCATAAAAATGACAGTACGAATAAGTCACGGCTCCGGTGTTATCCACAAGCGCACCGTCGCGATTGGCATAGCCCTTATCGTTCACCAATGTGATCGCAGTCGCTGTTCCATCAAAGCGGTAGCCATCGTAATTTAGATGGGCCTCATCGTTATAGAGCTTAACGTCACCCGGCCCCGGCGTCGCCTCGTTCACATAGAATCCCAGCGGCTGCGTCCCCTGTGGAATCATCGAATCTGATTCCATATTCGCGAACACCAGATGATCGCTGGTGCCCTGCACATAAACGCCATACTGATCAAACCAGTTCACCAGAAAATGCTGGAACGTCAGCCACGACTGCCCATTGACATTGATCACCGGAACATTGCTTAGCGCCATCGGCACAATGGGCTCGTTATAAAAAATTCCGGGATTTCCCACTGAGTAGACATAGACATACCCATTGGCAAAATAAAAATTCCACTGCGCCACCAGATTCGAAGATACGGCGGCAACTTTCTGTCCCCAAATCGATCCAAATAAACAAAAATTAATTGTCGTATAACTCGCCGGCAACGGCGCCTTCCAGGCATTCCCTGAAACCGAAATCCAAGCTGAAGACGGCACCGCATAATACCCTGTCAAATTCGGAGCCGCTCCGGTGCCATACGCGTCAAATGTAATCGAATTTCCAGAATTGCCCGAAGAAGGTGGCGCCAAACTCTCATTCCAAACATCCCCTCGTTGAAACAGAATCGAATCCCCCGGCAGAAATGTCTGTCCATTCACATGACCAATCGTCTGCCAGGCAGTCAAAGCAGAAGTTCCATTATTGGCGTCGTTTCCTGTGCTCGAACTAACGTAGTAAGTTGTGGCCGAAGCTGTCACGCTGAGTGCCACCAGAAAAAAGCCCAATAAATCTGTCGCCCTGAGTGAAGCGGTGCGATTCGTAAAGCGAATCGCATCGCGCAGTCGAAGGGCCCCAAATTCCTTCCTACTCTCGCTATCTCTAATAAGAACTCTCACGCCACACTCCCGCTCCGTTGACCATCCAATAAAAATGGCCACCAGTTCTAGCCGATGGCCCCTCACCGCCGCTTCTGATCGTTGACTACTTACCCTTCTCGCTCCGCTTCATCCTGCACCGCATCAGAGCTATCGCCGATGTTGTAGTTCTGCAACCCCGCATTCTGCGCAACCGCAGGTCCTGGCTGCGTAATTCGACTCGCCAAAGCCCGTGGCGTGCGAATCTGCCCGCCCCCTGTATCCGTTCCGCCCCAATTAGTAACTACCGGATTCCGGTCACTCTGTTCATACGCTTGCGTACCGGTTGGCTCCGCTGCTTCTGGATTTATTGTGCCGCTCATCGTTTGATCCCTTCCGTTTAAAACTTCGCGCCCTCTACCCGTTTCAAAACTTTCTCGCCGTACACACAAGTCCTGGAAAACCAATACCGTTGGCCTAGCCAAAACAAAAGGGCTACGGTTTTTTAGCCGATGGCCCTCGCGCCTCAACGTGCAACTTAACCCTAATGAATCTCCCACGCCATGATCGTCGCCTCCGTCGGATTATCCGCCGGAATCGTGATCCCATTGTTCAAAGTCCCACCCGCTGTTACGCTTTCCGCTGTCCCGCTGCTCCCGCCAAGAAAAGTAAATCCTGCCGAACTCCCGCCATAAATCTGCGCGCAAGAACTCGCGCAGCTACTCGTAATCGCCAGATAGTATTTCCCTGGCTGCAACGTTGCGTTCGACGCCCAACTCAGCGTCTTGTATCCCGTGCTCGGGGCAAACGTCGTTCCTGCTGTGTTTCCAATATGCGCCACAATATTTCCTGAACTGTTCAATATTCCAATATCGTACGTGTTGCTCGTATTGTCTGCTGTCACTACGTCATACGTCACTTGCGTTGTACTGAGCGGAAACGTCAACACCACGCCCCACAATTCAGTCTTGTTCGCTGTGCTCGAGAAATTAATCGTCGTACCCGTCGTGTTCGTTGTAAACCATGGAATTGAATAAGCTGCGCTGCTACTTACATTCGATCCCGGCATGTCCAGGAACATTTGCACTGTCGTACTTCCCGAACTGGCCTGCAAAACCCGGCCCAACACTTGTATTCCTGTCGGCTGCGTTGCCCCCGCATCGTGGCACAAGGGATAAAATCCGCTGCTGGCCGTGCTTGACGGCACCACAAAATCTCCAATCACCGTCGCCGTCCCATCAAAACTGCAATAAACCGATCCCATCCGCGCCAGCGTCACAACACCCGACGCACCTGCATTCGCGATTACTACCCCAATTGCCCCGCTAGTTAAGACGCTCGAAGGTTTCGCCGCGCACCCAGCCGTAGTCAGCACTGCTAACCCATTCACAATTGTGCCGTTTGTCGTGTCATTGCAAAGCTCATAACTTTGATTGGCAAATTTCCCCAACTCAAAACCACTTCCAGTCGTAGAGTTTCCCGCCACATAAACTGTCCCCGGCCGCAGCCCACTCCCACTTCCAGAACCGTTGAACGATCCCACATTGAACGTCTGGTCCGTCCAAGGCTTGAGATTACTGCCAGCATCAATGACCCACTTTAATCCGCTGTTCACCCAAAAACCTAACCCTGGCGCCCCTCCCGACGTTGAACTCTCGCTGCGTATCACCGCATAGTTATCCGTCGAATCAAATCCCAACGAAGTTCTCTGCCAAGTCGAGCTATTTGTATAACTCGAATACACGTGCAAATTTTGCGCCGTCGTCCCGTTGTACTCTCCTAAATCATTCGCATCTTCCTGAAACAAATTTGAAAAGAATGAACTCGTCGCCGCAGTAGCCACTTTCTGCGGAGTTCCCGCATTTGTGGAAATATAAAAATTTCCGTCATTCGAAATCCCCAGGGCCGAAGTCCCCGCTCCCGCCGCCGGCATCGCCGTCCCCGGAATCGGCGAACTCACGGTCCATGGTCCTGCCACCAACAATTGCCCATTCACTGTGACATTTCCGCTGAAGCTCCCAGCCGTCGCGGAAATCCCGTTGCTGCCCGTATAGTTCAACGTTGACCCATTATCCGTAAGCCCACTATCTCCGCTGACCGCTACCCCACTCGCCACATACAAAGCCAGTTGCGCAGCGGACCCGCTATTCACCGTCCCCGACCCTCCACCTCCGCCGCAACCGGTACACGTTCCCGTCACCGTCAAATTTCCGTTAATATTCACCGGCACATTGAATGTCTTCCCCGAAGCAGTCAGCCGCTCCAAATAACTCGTGTTATTTCCCACGTTTCCGATGTACTCAGAAATTGAAACCGGCGAACCAATAGCCAGCTGTGCGCTGCTCGCTACCCCATTCCCTGGATTATCCAATCCAATATAGGTATCATTTGCATCGTTCGGCGGCCGGAAGTTAATCGTCGACAGCGTCTTCGCAAAGTTCGAGTCCACCAAAGTAATAATGTGGTGCGGTCCAGACGCTATCGGAGCTTCAAAGTTGAGTCTGCCCTTCAACCCGTTGGGAACGCCGCCGACCGACGTCCCATCATTGATCAAAGTCCCGACAATCTGCACCGCATTCGGGTTCCCTTCCGTGCAACTCTCCCACGCGCCGCCAAACAATCCCCCGACGATCGGCGCACCCCAGCAATAATGCGTGTAAACTTCGGGAAATGCATTCCAGTTCACGGCAACAACATCGCCTGGATCCATATCAAGTATGGCTGGTTCTGCGATGTATCCACTGCTGCCATCGCCTGGCAACAACAAGGCAGCTGGCCAAAACGGAAGCATCGGCTCCCAGTTCAGAGTACCGATCGAATAGCCTGCTGTATTTGCCGATGCCGAATCCGTGTATGCACAAACCAGTCCTGAGCACTGTGCCTGACCGGTGACAACGCTTCCGCATGCTGTAGTGCTTCCTCCTGTGCATGCGCCTCTCGCCGGAAAGCTTGGCGTGTCTCCTGCCAAACTGGTCGCGGGCTGCATCCGTAGTATGTCGTAGGTCACCGTATCGCCGGCGTTCTGCGGTGGAATATGCGGAAACTGCCCCGTGATGGTCCCTGCTCCGTTGGTAAACGCAAATCCGGCAAACAATGGCGCACTGTTAATCGTCGTGCTGCCGTTATTGTCATGCGCGACAACGTAGTAGTTGTACTGTGTTGGCCCTGTGTTCGCAAATTGAGGCAGGTGTCCGCCAGGTTGCTCCCCACCATGCACTAGCAAAGGCTGAGAGTTGCCTTCGAAAATAATTCCTGTCGCGCTGAAATAATTTCCTTCATATGGATGCGCGCAAGGTCCGGCTCCCTCCTCCATATAAATGTTGTCGAGCTCCGTCCCACCATAGCTTCCAAGAATGCTCTGCGTGTTCACTGCCCACATCCCAAAACCCTGAATCACGCTGTCGGTAACGTGCGTGCTGTTATTCGCATAGACCGTTATTCCATTTCCTCCACACTGTGGTCCGATATTCAACTTATCCAGCCACAGAACCGGGGAGCCGATCGTGTTTCCTGCTGCGTAGACGTAAGATCCACAATGGTTCGCGGTGCATAACAATGCCTGCGTTCCATCCGCATCAAAGTTCCGAATAGTCGCGGCCTGATCGTTATCCACAACAAAAAATTGATTGAAATTTCCGCCGCCCCCGCTGGAAGACTTTATATCTTCCATCGTCGCTGGCATCGCATTATCTTCAATCGCCGCATTCTCAATCGCGATTGTTCCCGGAGTCGCCGCCAATGCCACATTGCCTCCGGTCTGGTTGTACGTAATCGAAGTGCCCGACACCGTCACGGGTCCGTGATTTCCCCAATAACCCGGATTATCCGTAAAGTTAATATTTACAATGTCTCCCGTCTGAATCGTGCTGCACCCCGACGCTACTGTAATCGTCACCACATTCGACTGCCGTTGCGTGCTTGCGACCTGGCAACCATCTTGCCTCACCGTGGAAGTAAAATTCACGCCTCGCACAGTGAGTCCGCCATAGTGGTTGGAATTCACCAGATCGCCGAGCTGCATACAGCGGTCGCGCGTCGAACACGAAAGTAGCGTTCCGTTCCCTTCAATTAGCGCACGGCTACAGTGCGCAAAAATTGACCCGTAAACCGGCACTGCATTTGCCAAGGCTCCAGTTGCTGGAAGAATGATCCTGGCATTCGGATTTGCGGCGTTAGACGCTACTGGCACTCCACAGGCGTCGTTAATCGCTTCCTGAATCCCGCTACTCGCGCTACTGATCTGATATCCGGCCGCATGAGAATTTTTGGGCGTAAATACGATCGTCCCCGATGCGGATCCCGCCACGCACGTTCCACCTGTCACCATCGCAGGTTCCGGCGTTCCCGTAGCGCTCACATACACGAAGTACATCGAATTCCCAGACGTATCCACTCCCACTGGGCACGGCGACAGTGTCACCGTCGCCTGAACTCCTGCCGTTAAACTCCCGCTCGGGCTTGCACTCCAATTGTCCCCAGCCGTCACATATCGAATCCCGCTAACATTGTTCACGCTAAACTGCGTTCCCAAAGGCTGCGCAATACTCTGATTCGCGGTCGGAGTCACACTAACGCTCCCCAGGCCCCCACTCGGCGTAGCCGGCGCATACTGCCCTGAACTCGAAGAATAAGTCAGCACCTGCCCATTCGCCGGCCCGCTCGATGCCACTGGCACGCTCTGAATCGCCGTTGCGTTCGCGCTTGATCCGCACGGCCCCCACGTCCCACTTCCCAGCAAACAGTTTAGAGACGATGGCGTTCCACTTCCCAATTCGCTGGTCGGCACCAGTCCACCAATCAAATCTGCTTTTATAGCCACGCTCGAATCCACGTACTGCTTCGGGGCAGATTGCAGAGGAGCTACCGGATTTCCACTCAAAGTCAAGGGCCCCGTCATCGACCCACCGGCCAATGCCAGATAATTCCCCGACCCGACCGTCGCGATCGACGAATCCACATACGACTTATTCGCTACATCCCCCGTATTCACGGGCGTTGGTACATTTGGCGGTACCGAAAAACTTTTTATGCCGGTCACTGTCTCCGATCCCGCCAAATGCACCACCGCGTCGTCATTAGCTTTCGCCGCGAGCTGCGAATTCACATATTGCATCGAAACCGGTTGCGCTGCCGTCCCCGACCCCGGCGTTGTTCGCACCTGTGCTAATGTGGCCGGCGATGTAGCTGGTACCACCCAATACTCCGTTCGCACCTCCCCAGGCACTAATTGATAAACCACGGTGTAATACACTCCCGGCGGAGTCGCGCCTGCATTTGGCTCTAATGCCACATTCAACGCGCCATTCGTCCCCAAAGTCACATCGTCATTCCCTGGCGCCACCGCCGTTCCGTCCGCTGCCACAAACGCCGGCCACGTAATCACCAAAGTTCCTGTGGCCGGCGCTCCATCCGCCATGTACACGGTATCAATCACGCTTGTCAGCGTCGGCCCGCTCTGCGGAACAGGCGAAGCCGCGCGGGGCTCAGGATCTGCCGTGCGCGGCCTCGCCTCGGGGGAGGATGCTGACTTTTCTGCCTTCATCGAGGAAGCTGCTTCTCGCGCTGCAGGTCGAACGCACCATGTCGCCACCATGATCGCCAGCGCCAAATAAAAAAGCCGCCCCATTGGACGGCGTACCTGAAACATATTTCCTCCTCGAAATTTCACCTAACTATCCTCAGCGTAGCGAAGATCTATGCAACTCGCTTGCATCGCCTTTAGTTCTCTGCGAATCTTCGCAGGCAAACGCCGTTGCTGGTTAGTTCATTAAAATAGGCCTGCCCTTCCATATCCCTGTAAAAAATCTTCCACACTTTGCACATAGACCTCGGCAAAATCCGCCGTTGGGCGTCGCGCCTCAATCAAATTCATGGCGTCATCTACCGTCCATCCGATCACCCCCAACAGCGCCAGCGTCATCATCGGCGCGCGATGCACTCCTGCTGCGCAATGAACGAACAATTTAGTTCCATCTTTTTCCAGCGCTGCAAGCGCAAACTCGATACCGCGTTCGAAAATCTCCGGAGGCTTCGGTTCGAAGTCATCATCGATCGGATTCCAGCAAACCGCAATTTCATGCGCTCTCGCCAGAGGCGTATCATCAAACTCAATTTGCATATCGATGATATGCGTAATCCCATTCCGCGAAATAGCCGCCATATTTTCCGCCGTCCAAATTCCGCCACCCACGGCAATACGGTCGGTTAGCCAGGTTATATCGATTCCCATCTTTCGTCGTGTGACCCTGCTATTTTCTTGGCTAATCGCAAACGCCGGCGCCGGTTCAATTTGCTGCGCGATAATCTCGATAATTTTACGGCATCCAGTCGCTCAATTTAATCCGGTTCCTAACTTATGTTAACCAGATTAACGCGCTGTCGTTCCTGCATGATCCGCGGTTGTAGGAAATGTTGAATCTTCATTTCCGGGCACTGGCTCAATCGGCAAACCCATTTGCTTTAACAATATATTAGCCAATGAATCTTCGGGCTTCTCAACCTGCTCTAGAGCCGCCGGAAATAACCCGGTTATTTCAAATAAATACTTAGCAGGCCCGACTTGCCCGGCATTGGCCGCTTCAATTAAGTTCGCAACCATCTCCAACGCGGAACCACTCACCAAGTCTACAATGGCTTTTCGGACCTTGGACAGGCTCGATGGGTTCATTGGTTCAGCTATCACGTCAAATTCTGCTTCCTGCAATTGGCGCGCATTGATTGGAGCAATCACTTTTCCCTACCTGCCCTTTCTCGCGGCCCTCTTTGCTCTATCTTGCCTCGCCGTTTTGACTTATTAACCAAAGATCATCGCCAAAAACAAAAGGCGCACCCTTTCGAGCACGCCTTAAGTAAGTATTGCTTATTTCTTAACTTTATAAATCCATTATATCATACCGCATAGATAGAAAGTGACATGTTAGTGAAATTTATTTTCCGAACTATTTCAATTACTTGCAAAGAAATATGCTCGTGCGCCCTCTTGACAAGATTTTTGGCGTGAACTTTCTCTGCATCCGTTTCCTTCATTGACCAACCGTCTCTTTCACTTCAGGCAATCGCGTCAGCAATTGCGCCCTTAAAAACATCCCGCTTAATTCGTCGATCAGTTCTGGGAGTCTTCGCTCTACAGTTCTGCGTGTGCAGTGCAACATTTTTGCCGCCGCGGCATGATCGTATTCTTGCAGGCAAATCCGCCCAATAAGTTGGCGGTCAAATCCTTGCAACCGATTCAGGCATTGCTCTATGTCATGCAAAAAGATCACCCGCGATTCAAATGTCGTGGCAGTAAGCCCCGTGACCTTCGCGCGAAACAACTCCCGCCCAAGTAACGACGGCACTCGTCCTGCTTCCAGAGACCAGAGCATATAGCGGCGCAGCAAAGCGGTAGTTTTTTTACGATAAAGCCATATATCAGGATCGTCTTGCCAATCGCGGCGAAGCACTTCCCCTGAGCTGGTCCGTTGCGGAAACGAATGCGCGGGCAAGCTCGGCCTTGAACCACCCGCAGAAATGGAGGATCTCTTCGCGAAACACGGCAAGGAGGCTGTCGCCACATCCCCATCCTCACCCACAATAGCTCTTAGCACGGGCTCATTCATGCAATTCTTCCCTCTGTATTCGCTGCTGCATTCTTCCCATGGCGTTTAAAGTTTCTTGCCAGCATTCGTGCTTCAGCCTGCGAACCTGCGATCCCTTCCTCAACGGAAGAAGGTGGCAAGTCTGCAATGGCTCGGGCGCAAGACGCACAATAGATTTGCTTCCCTCCCATCGGCCGTAACCACAACCCTCCACAACGCTCGCAATATTTCAGTTCAAGACACAGCTTCTCTTCCGAAGTCTTATCCTTTTCTTCCATGCCCGCTCCTGATTCTTCGCTAGCTTTATTGGCCAACCAAAACATGTTCCTAGCTCGAAACATTTCCGGACTGGCAGAAAGCAAAAAGCCCTGCGCTCGACTTCCGCTCTCTGGCGGAAACCAAACGCAGGGCTCGTTTCTCTTACGATGGCCTGCTTAGCTATTTAACTATTCGCAAAGCCGTTTTTGCGATTCTTCGTGCAACTTCCCGATCGCTTCACAACATGTTTTATTGCACTGATTCATGCTGTCGGAAAAAACCTTCTTCATACCCGGATTTCAGGACTTTTCCATTCTGCACAATCACACACACTTTCCCGGAAAATTTTAAAGTCTTTAGCAAGTGTTCCATGGCGGCTGAAAGTACCTCCCCGGCCTGTACTTTCCTGCGAAACTCCACAAAATTCTTCCCGTCGTTGTTATTATCCAGACTGCTCATCGCTATCTGATCAGGAGAGAATATTGAGCTATTATGATGTCTTGATCTTATAGTTGCGGAGTTTTCGAGAACAAGGTTAGTCATGCGCACGGTACTGTGGAAATCATAACTCAATTAACGCATTGCTATAGCTGCATGTTATACTCCAACCCATGAAATTTCGAGTATTGCAAGAGAACCTGCGCAACGCGCTCTGGGGGCGAATCAAAGAAGGTGATCTAACAGGCCTCCGCCTGGCAAAACAAACTGGATTCAAGCAGGCTCACATATCAAACTTTCTTAACCGCAAGCGTGGCCTTAGCCTGGAAGGCATGGACAAAGTTCTCGCTGTCCAGCATCTTTCTGTGCTCGACCTTCTCGATCCATCCGAAGTCAACAAGCGTGCCTCCATTTTTCCTCCCAGCAATGACGAATTTCAAAATGTCATCCTGGCCGATGGAACTATCGCCGCCACTCAACCCCTTATTACCAGTATGCACGTCAAAGAAATCCTAAAATTTAAAAAGTCTTTTCTCAAGAAACTGAAAACTGAGGTAAAAGGCGACCGCGAGCAGTGGGAACGCTTTGTGGTAATTAAGGTCGACGGCCGCGAAGGCATGAGCATGTATCCTCGCCTCCTTCCCGGTGCAACGCTTCTGATTGATCGCCACTACAATTCACTCAAGCCCTATCGGAAAGGCGAGCTCAGCATGTACGCCATCCGTAAGGATGAAACATGCACCGTAAGATATGTGGAAATGGCCGGAAATCAACTGATTCTGCGGCCGCATAATCAGGGTTATCCTGTAGAGATTATGACGATGGAAGACGGTAAATCCCTTCCCGATTACTTAGTCGGCCGCATCTGCTATATCGGCGTTGAAACCTAGAAATATTTATTTGCTATAGTCTTGAGATATAGCTCGGGTTAGTAATCTCATAGTCTTAGCAAATTAGTTAATTATATTCTGGAGAGATGTTACTCAGCCCCACGGTAATATTGCGTTGCCCTGTTTTTGTAACTCCAGCTTCTACTCCGCATTCAAACTATCAAACATCTTCCAGAGCTTATCCGCCGTTGCGCGATAAATCACATATCCCGTGCCCGTATCTGTAGTCTCGCGAAAAAGCAATTCTCCACGTCCGTCCGCATCCACATCTACCACATCAATCAACTCCAGCCGCGGCGTAACGTCCAGATGAAATTTGTCCGTCACCGCCGAATATAGCTTCTGCAGATTGCCGTAAATGTCTGTCCTGGCAACCAGAGTGACGCTATAAGACTCAGCGCTTCCACCTGTTGCTCGAGCCGGTAAGGGAAAATGTGCCTCTGCGCTAAAAATTATCACCGCCTGATTAGTGAGCCATACGTCGAACGCGTGGAATTGAACGCCCTCCAATATTGGCTCCAATATCTTCAGCGGCGCTTTTCGCGTGCCGCCGCTCTTCGCTGCTGCCTGACGGGCGGGTATCTGGTTTTTGGCCAGCGCCTTGGCATAGGCCTGAACCTCATTCGCCGCCAAAGTAAGCATCTGCTTTCGCCGCTCGTCTTCCTCGCCTGTCTTCCAGAACAATTTATAGGACTGCGGCTCGGGTCCCCCTGCATCCGAAATCGCCGCAACTAATTGCTTAGGGCCTTCATTCTGGGCAACTGTTCCAGTTGAAGAATCGTTTTTACTATCCCTCTTCGTCACCGTTGCATCTTCATCCGGTGGCGGCGATGTCGTCGGTTTTCCTCGCCGTAGCGTAGGGCGATAGTAATTCTCATCCGCTGAATTACTCCCGGATTGCCCAGAAGCCGGCTGCCCAGTCGATGTTTGACCAGAAGAGGTTTGGCTAGGCGATGGCTGAACCGGCGATGTTTGTGATGGCGAATTCTGCCCTGTTGGCGCCTTGGCACTTTGATCCGAAGTTTTTTCGCCCGAAGCTGGCGTCTTAGAATCTGTCTTTTGTTGCGCAGAAGTTCCAGCCGTAGGCGGACCGTTTGCAGGCTGCTCTGCTGTACCGTTCGTCTGGCCTGTCGATCCTGAACCGCTCGGCGCAGTATTGGAACTTGGCCCATTATCCACAGGCTTAGACGACCCTTTTCTCGTCAGCTTAGGAGGCTCATCTCCGCTGTTATCCAGCCCGACAGGAACATCTTCCGCCTTCCGCGTTGCCTTCGGAGCCTCTGCTCCCTGCGGCAAGTAAGTTCCGGTACCAATCCATGGATTCGCGCTTCCCATCGTCTTACTATGCAACGCACCATTCACAGTAAACAGTCCCTGCGTATCTCCCGCCTGCTCGGCCTCATAAACTGTGCCCGATTCCAAAGCCATCGGTATCGGATCGGCCTTGTATGCGCTTGCATCATAGAATCTGCCATCAATCAGGATCGCAACCGGAATCAATGTCCCCTTGCCGCCGCTTAATTGCAAAATCCCGACTGCCCTGGGTTCCTTGCCCTTCTTGGGTTTTTTGTTTTCCTGTGGCCGATTTCTCTGTGGAGAAATTCGTGGATGCTCCTCCTGTCCCACGCAGGACGCGGCCGCGGCAAAGAAAACTAGAACGGCAATGACGGACGCTCCCGCTTTGCGGTATAAGAGTCTCTTAGAGACATTCAATTGTGTCTTGCGTTTCACAAACGCTGATACTGTCACTGAATTCAACTTTCTTGGAAACGAGGCCTTCATGAGTTTAAACATCAATGATAAAGCTCCAGACTTTATCTTGCAGGATGAGAATGGCAACGAATTGTCGCTGAAGGCCTTGCGCGGCAAAGTTGTCGTACTCTTTTTTTACCCGCGCGCCGATACGCCGGGATGCACCGTTGAGGCCTGCGTCTTCCGCGATACCTATAAACAGATTCAAAAAACCGGCGCCGTGCTGCTTGGCATCTCGCCCGATACGCCCAAAGCACAAAAGAAATTTCAGGAAAAATTCAAATTACCTTTTTCCTTACTTGCCGACGCCGACAAAACTATCGCGAAAGCTTTCGATGTATTACAGGAAAAAAACATGTACGGCAAGAAGGTTATGGGCATTGCGCGAACAACGTTCGTCATCGGTCCCGATGGCAAGATCCAGCACATCTTCCCCAAGGTGAAACCCGAAGGCCATGCCGTCGAAGTCTTGGCGTATCTAAAAGAATCATCGAAAGGTGCAGCCTAGTGGTTTTGGGTGTCATGGCGCAGTGACCACAAACAACCTCTTCACCCCGCTCTCCCGCTCTTTCTTCGCCCGCTCACCGCGCGCCGTCGCCCGTGAGCTCCTCGGAAAAATTCTCATCCGTGATGATGGCGACAGCCGCCTTGCGGCCCGCATCGTGGAAGTCGAAGCCTATCTCGGAGAAAACGATCCCGCCGCCCATGCTTACGCCGGTAACACTGCCCGCACGGCAGTCTTATTCGGCCCGGCCGGCTACGCCTACGTCTATTTCATCTACGGAAATCACTATTGCCTGAATGTCTCCTGTGAACGCGTAGGTAAAGCCGGTTCCGTTCTTTTCCGGGCCCTCGAACCGCTGCAAGGCATCGAAGAAATGGCTCAATCTCGAAAGATTGCTCTGTCAGGCCCGCGCGATTTACCTAAACTCACCAGCGGCCCCGGACGCCTCGCACAAGCCTTTGGCATCACTCGCGCCCGTGATAATGGCCGCGATCTGACCTCGCCCAATTCCGGCCTATGGATCGGCGCAGATAGCTTTCACGCGAAAGCAATCCAGATCACGCCCCGCATAGGAATTACGAAAGCCGCTGATCGCAATCTCCGCTACATTCTCAAAGGGAATGCCTTCGTTTCAGGCCGGGTCTCCAGCCCAAAACCCAAGCCCAGCAGGGCATTTGACATGTAGGTGTAAACTGGTGGACGGTAACAGGACCGTTCATCCTGCCGACACGAATAGGTTATTCGTGCTGATTGCAAAAGACCGGCCAATCTCCCTCATTTTTACAGCATCCGCCCGACAGGGCATGTCATCTCATTAGCAGCAGGAGCCGGTGGTTGCATAACCTAACTCCATTTCGAACCGCGCTCGTCGCGCTGATAATAATAACCTTCGCAACTACCTTCGGCCATGCCGTCGATGGCGGAGTTTCCCGTTCTATTCCGTCACCCGCTCCTTCCAATATCGTAATCGGCTTCGTCGGCGGTTTCGTAAATTCTGATAACCAACACCATGGCCCGGTACTACTAGCTCAACGCATTCGCCAAACCGCCCCGGAAGCGACATACGTCCGCGTTTTCGAGAATCGCCGCAGAAAACAAGCCTACGATGCCATCGTGAGCCGACTGGATATCAATCACGACGGAGTTCTCTCGGCTCAGGAAAAGAATCTTGCCCACATCATCCTCTTCGGCCACAGCTGGGGAGCGTCAGCCGCAGTCGCGCTGGCGCGTGACCTTCGCCGTGCAGGCATCCCTGTTTTATTAACCGTCCAGGTGGACAGTGTCGCAAAATGGTGGCAGAACGACTCTCTCATTCCTGATAACGTCGCCAACGCCGCCAACTTCTATCAAACCGAAGGCATTATCCATGGCCGCCGGCAAATTAAAGCAATCGACTCCGGCAAAACTGAAATTCTTGGCAACTACCTGGTCGATTACAAAAAAACTCCGGTGCACTGCCCCGAAGCTTCCTGGTGGGACCGTATCGTCACCCCCGGCCACATGCAAAGCGAATGCGATCCTCACCTCTGGTCGCAGGTCGAAAACCTGATCAAAGAGCATCTCGCACCCCAGCCAACATCGACAGCCGTGATAGGTCAACCGCAGCCGAGCCGGTAAACAATCAGATCAGGATGTTATCGATCAGCCGCGTTGTACCCACAAACGCCGCAACCGCTACCAGCGAGCCGCTGCTGACATCTTGCACAGCTTCAAGACTTTCCGAATCCACGATCTCCAAATAATCCAACCTTACCGATTTTTCTCTGGCAATTTCTTCGCGCCCCGCGCTTATAAGCTTTCCCGCGCTGCTTTCACCTGCATCCAACAGACTCTTTACGGACAACAGAGAACGGTACAAAACCAGCCCCTGCTTCCTCTGGGCCAGATCGAGATAAGCATTGCGTGAACTCATAGCCAGCCCATCCGCTTCGCGCACAATCGGGCACGCCACAATTTCTACCGGAAAATTCAAATCACGAACCATACGCCGAATGACGGCAATTTGCGCCGCATCTTTCTGTCCAAAGAATGCGGCATCGGGCTCAACTACATGAAACAATTTCGCGACCACCGTCGCGACTCCTCGAAAATGTCCCGGCCTTGACCGCCCATCTAACTTCTCGCTCAACCCTCCAACCTCAACCCAGGTCACTGCGCCTGCTGGATACATTTCCTCTGCCGTCGGCGCAAACAGCAAGAGCACGCCTTCCCGTTCCAGCCACTCTCTGTCCCGCTCAAAACTCCGCGGATATTTCGCAAGATCTTCATTCGGCCCAAACTGTGCCGGATTCACAAAGATCGAAGCCGCGACTACGTCGCAAGATTTTCGTGCCGTTCGCACCAGAGACAAGTGCCCTTCATGCAAAGCGCCCATGGTGGGCACGAATCCCAGTCGCGCCCCACCCCGTCGCTCAGCACGACAAGCCGCATGCATCTCGTCAACCGTTTTGCAGATTTTCATTGTTCGATTTTGAATGCCCGGAATAGGAGTCTGGACAGGTTACGTTCAGGAATGAGAAATCCAATTAATGGCAACATGAGCACTCTGCAATTCGCCCGCGACAATTCCGCGATTGCGTCGTAAAGCCGCTTTTTCCTCTTCGGAACTGGTTGGTTTGGCATCCACCAGAATCGCGACCGCACGCCCGTAGGGCCACGCTGATCGCGGTAACTCTGCCAATGCGTTCAACACCTCATCCGGCTTTAAAATCCGCTCTTCATTTGCGGTCACATCCGTCAGCAACCCTACCGTCTCCGGCCGAATTACCAGATACGGATTGCTCCAATGTTTCGCTTCCTCAAGCGACGGCATTTTCGCCGGATCGGCAGGCGGGACAGCCTGCAGCAAACTGCTGGCGTCAGGTGTCGATTGCGCATGTTGCCTCGTGCAAGCCAACGACAAAGCGCCCACCATCACAACCACTCCGAGCCATACCCTTCGCGAATGCCGGCCTTCGATTACAAACCGACTCACCGCACCACCATAGGCACATCCGTCTTGGATGCCCAGACCAGCGCCACCACCCACCCAACCATGGTCCCTCCCAGAAAAAGATTGAGAAGAAAAATTGGCGTACGATCGCGTTTACGCCGGGCCAGGGCAATAATTGACGGCAGGAAATAGATGACAAAAACGACGCCAAAAAACAGGAATAAGACCAGTGCATCCATACCCACCTCCTGGACAAGAAACTGAACGCAGAAATCAAGCAAAATTCTACCGCGCCATCAGCCGCTTGCGCTCTAACACAGCCTCCAAACTAGCCTTCGTCTCTTTAGGTAAATGATACGATTCTTCATCCGACGGATACTGCCTCGCCCTCACATCCGCAGCAAAAGCCTGCACCGCATTCCGAATTAACTCGCCGCCGTCGCCGTATCGCCGTACAAATTTCGCTGGAGCGGCAAAGGTCAAATTCAAAATGTCATGAAAAACCAGCACCTGCCCATCGCACTCCGGACCCGCTCCAATCCCAATCGTCGGTGTACGCACCTCCGCCGTAATCATTCCCGCCACTTCGCGCGGAATCCCTTCCAGTACAAGGCAGCACACACCGGCTCTGTCCAGCGCGACGGCATCGCGCATCAACTGCTCAACCCCGCTCAGATTTTTCCCTTGCACCTTATACCCGCCCATTACGTTCACCGACTGCGGAGTCAGCCCGATATGCCCCGCCACCGGAATCTCGGCATCGATAATCCGCCGGATCAAATCCGCGCGTTTCTCCCCTCCTTCAATCTTCACCACTTCAGCGCCGCCTTCTTTCACAAAGCGCGTGGCGTTGCGCAGAGCCTCGACAGCATCCAAGTGATACGATCCGTACGGCATATCCGCCAGTAACAGTGCTTTCTTAATACCGCGCCGCACTGCCTTCACATGATGCAGCATCTCGTCCACAGTCACCGACAGCGTATTTTCATGACCGAGGACAGCTTGGGCGAGAGAATCCCCCACCAGGATCATTTCGATCCCGGCCTCATCAATCAGGCGCGCAGTAGTGTAATCGTAAGCGGTAAGGCAGGTTATAGGTTCGCGTCGAAGCTTGCGTTCCCGCAGAGAAGCGGTCGTAATCTTCTGGCGGCCTTCGTCAAGGAGACTTCCGCCAATCGGAGTAATACTCATTTCGTCCTCCAGTGCCCCTCCAGCTCAGCCGGATAGAGCCCGTTAAGCATCTTCGCGGATGCTGTCACACATTGTAGATGCAAACCCAGGATTCGTCGACACCGTTACGAGCTATTCCATTAACGGCGATAAGTCTATGTTGACAAAGGACATCCGAGTATGTCGAGGTTTTAGTACATCGGATTTTGGGTGAAGCTGCGTGTTTTGGAGTTTGAGCAGCTGCAACCACCAATTTTGTTATCTCTTGGCTTTGGCCGCCGGAATATACTCGCTCTACGCCCCTAGAGCTTCCTGCCCACCTAACGGCAAGAAGTATTGCGTACCCTTGATCGGCTCGGAAACCTTCCGCAACAATTCCTGCAAATCCTCGTTGCGGTCCACAAAATCAATGTCGGAAGTATTCACAATCAGCAAGTCCGACGAAGTGTAATGAAAAAAGAAGTGCTCGTACGCCTTCACAACTTCTTCCAAATATTCATTACTCACCGCCTGCTCGCCCGGCGCATTCTTTTTCTTCAGCCGTTTTTTCAGCACTTCAGGCGTCGCCTGCAGGTAAATCACAAGATCCGGCGTAGGCAACTTCTCGCGGAAGTAGTTGTAATAACGGTTATAAGTATCGAGCTCCTGGTCTGTGAGATTTAGGCAGGCAAATAGTTTGTCTTTCTCGATAATGTAATCGGCAACCACGGTTTTCTGCGCCTGAGCTCCCATATCCAGTGCCTGCAGCTGCTCAAACCGCCGCACCAGAAAAGCGAACTGCGCCTGGAACGCGGCCCCACGCTCCCCTTCATAAAACGCGCCTAAAAACGGATTCGACTCCGGCTCCATCACTCGCTGTGCGTTCAATCGCTCCGCCAAAATGCGCGCTAGCGTACTTTTGCCCACCCGGATCGGGCCTTCCACCGCAATGTAACGAGGCAACTCGAAAAGGTTCGCCATGGTCTCAGAAAAGTCGGAATTGGCAGAATATCTCGGATACCGCCCACTGACAATTGCGGGATGAGTTAACAGCAATCGACAATCGGTCGATTTTCGATTTCTGATTCCTTAACTCAAGCCTAAATCGATAATCGAAATTGAAAATCCTTTAGAATTCCCTCATGTTAGCCCTTGCCACAACGGCGATCGTCGGTGCCGCAGCCATTGCTGGATACCAGTCCATGGCCCCGACCGCGCAATGGTACGGAAAGACATTTACAGGATTTTCCCGTGACTCAAAGAAATTAGCCCTTACCTATGACGACGGCCCCAACGATGCCCACACGCAACGCCTTCTCGAAGTCCTCGCCAAACACAACGTGCCCGCAACTTTTTTTTTAATCGGACGCTACGTCAAGCAGCGCCCCGGCTTGGCCCGTGAAATTGCCCAGGCCGGCCATATGATCGGCAATCACACGCAAACCCATCCGCTGCTAATCTTCAAAAGCGAAATTGAAATTAAACGCGAGATCACCCAGTGCAGCTCCGCCCTTGAAGATGCCGTCGGCGAATCGTCGAACCTGTTCCGCCCACCCTTCGGCGGGCGCCGTCCTGCCGTTCTGCGCATAGTCCGCGAACTCGGCCTGCAACCTGTCATGTGGAATGTCACAGGATACGACTGGAATGCCCCACCAGCCGCAGAGATTGAAAGAAAGGTTGCAAAGCGAATCCCAGACGGTAGTGTCATCCTTCTCCACGACGGAGGCCATAAACAATTAGGCGCAGACCGCTCGCAAACTGTTATCGCCACCGATCATCTAATCACGCGCTACAAAGAGGAAGGATACGAGTTCACAACAATTCCACGGTGATGGCTGCACTTCACTAATTTCCTCTTACAGCGGCGAACGCCTGCTTCGCAGCCACAATTGTCTGTTGCACATCCTGCTCCGAATGCGTCGATCCTAAAAATGCCGCTTCATACTGTGACGGCGGCAAGTAAATGCCACTATCCAGCATGGTTCGGAAAAATTTCCCGAACGCCTGCGTATTCGATTTCGAAGCTGAATCCCAATCCCTCACCGGCCCCGCCGTAAAAAACCAGGTAAACATTGATCCTACACGGTTGAAACACAGCGACACACCGGCATCTTTTGCCTCTTTTGCCACACCTTCCACAAGCTCTCGACTCAGCTTGTCGATTAGCGGATAAATCTCATGCTTGTGATCGCGCAAATGCTTCAGCATCGCGCATCCCGCCGCCATCGCCAGCGGATTCCCTGAAAGCGTTCCCGCCTGATACATCGGCCCCAGCGGCGCCACCAGATTCATAATCTCGTTTGGCCCACAGTATGCCCCCACCGGTAATCCTCCACCAATAATTTTCCCCAGTGTGGTCAGATCGGGACGAATGTTATATAACTCCTGTGCCCCTCCGTAAGCCACGCGAAATCCGGTCATCACCTCATCAAAAATCAGCACCGACTTTTCGCGTTCCGTCATCAGACGTAAAGCCACGAGATAATCGTCCGCCGCAGGAACGCACCCCATGTTCCCCACCACCGGCTCAACAATTACGCACGCAATCTGATGTTTAAATTTCTGGAAGGCATACTCCACAGCGGTGATGTTATTGAAAGGCAAAGCCAGCGTGAATTGCGTGAACTCTTCGGGAACCCCCGCCGATCCTGGAATTCCCAGCGTTGCCATTCCCGACCCCGCCTTCACCAGTAGCGAATCCGAATGCCCGTGGTAGCACCCTTCAAACTTCACGATGTATTTGCGCTTCGTGTAAGCCCGAGCCAAACGAATCGCCGACATGGTTGCCTCGGTGCCCGAACTCACGAAGCGCACCTTCTGCATCTGGGGAAACGCACCCAGCACCAGTTCGGCCAGATCGGCTTCTGCGGGCGTCGATGCCCCAAAACTTGTTCCATTGCATGCCGCACCCACAATCGCATCCAGCACGTCAGGGGCAGCATGGCCCAAAATCAACGGCCCCCACGAACCAACATAATCGATGAATTCATTTTCGTCCGCATCCCAGATGTGCGAACCCTTACCGCGCACAATAAACGGTGGATCGCCTCCCACCGCCTCGAACGCGCGCACCGGCGAATTCACCCCTCCCGGGATCATACTTGCGGCTCGCTTTTGCAAGCGCTGCGACTGTTCGACTTTTCGAGAGGTGATAGAAGGCATCGAGGCGCTCGTGCGAACTGATGTCAAGACAAGACCACGGGCACGGCCTGTTATAACACTACAGCTCTCCACAAATTAATCTTATATTCATGCTCCTGCCACGATCCTGCAACATCGCCGGGGTAACCTCAGGTCATCAAGTTGCCCTTCTAACCGGGAGGGTTTGAGGACGGCTTCGGGGGCTCCGGGCTGTCCTTTTTGATTTTTCGCATGACAATTACGATTTCGCTCCGGTGGTTCCTCCCGCTAATCCCAGCACAATTTCCTTAAACACTTGCCCGCGCTGCTCGTAATTTTTGAACTGATCAAAGCTTGCGCACGCCGGAGCTAACAGTACTACATCGCCCGCTTCGGCAATGGCATGCGCATTACGGAGCGCGTTCTCCAGCGTCCCCGAGCGTTCGATCTCCACATTCTTAATTTGCGATTCGATCTTTATGGCAGCCGTACCAATCGTATAGACACGCTTGACCCGCTCCCGTAGCAAGCCGTTGAGCACGCTGTAATCGCTGCCTTTATCCTTGCCGCCGAGAATCAAATGGATATTCGCCGGAAACGACTCCAGAGCCTTAATCGTCGCATCCACATTCGTAGCTTTTGAATCGTTGTAGTAATCGACGCTTCGAATTGTCGCGACAAACTCCAGTCGGTGCTCCACTGCTTTAAAGTCATGCACCGCCTGCCGGATTTTCTCCGGCGCACAACCCATCAGCGCGCTCGCGCAAACCGCCGCCAGCACATTTTCCAGATTGTGCGCACCTTTGAGTGGGATCTCAGAAACCAACATGATCTCCCGCTGCCGGGTTCCATCGCAAAACAAAATGTTCCCTTCGCGAACCCAAGCACCCTGCTTCACTTCCTTCTGCCGGCTGAACCAAAATAGCTGCGCCCGTGCATTGACCGCCATCGCCGCACATGTAGGATCATCTTCATTCAGCACCGCAAAGTCGTCACTCCGCTGGTTTTCAAAAATCCGTGCCTTCGCATCCGCATAAATCTCGAACGTTTTGTGCCGATCTAAATGGTCGGGCGTAACATTCAACACCACGGCAACTTTCGGGCGAAACGTCTGAATCGTCTCCAATTGAAAACTGGAAACCTCGAGCACAATCACAGTCTCAGGTTTGGCCCGCTCTGCCAGTGAAATGGCGGGAGTGCCAATATTGCCGCCAACGAGCGCGGGAAGCCCGCAAGCCTTCAAAATTTCTCCAGCTAATGTCGTGGTAGTAGTTTTTCCGTTCGAACCTGTAATCGCCACGATCGGTCCAGGTAAAAACTGGGCCGCCAGTTCAATTTCACCTATCACGCGCCCGCCGAGCGAGCGCGCTTGCTCCAGCAAAGGAGCATCCACCGGAACCCCTGGACTCACGACAATCAAATCCTGTTCGCGAAATGTGCGTTCCCCATGTCCGCCGGTTTCTACCGTAATGCCGTGGTCTAGCAGCACCGGGATCTCATTGCGCAGCTCATCCCCGCTCTTGGTGTCGGAAACGGTAACCCGCGCCCCGCACGCCTTTAAGAATAATGCCGAGGCTACCCCGGACTTGCCGAGCCCCACTACCAGCACGCGTTTGCCTTTGAGTTCCATCGTTAACTTCAAGGGGTCAAGGATTAGTGGTTAGTAAAACCAGATCGCTTAGCTTTACTGCCCACTGATCCCTGATCCTGTCCCATGGTTCATCACCTCAATTTCAGCGTTGTCAGCGCAAACAGGGCGAAGACCAGCGACGCAATCCAAAACCGCACAATAATCTTCGACTCCGACCACCCCATCAGCTCAAAATGATGATGCAGCGGCGCCATCTTGAAAATCCGCTTCTTGCGCAGCTTATAAGATCCCACCTGCAGAATCACCGACACTGCCTCGATCACGAACACCCCGCCAATAAACGGCAGCAGTAATTCCTGCTTGATAATCACTGCGACCGTCCCAATTGCTCCTCCCAAAGCCAGCGATCCCACATCGCCCATGAACACTTCTGCGGGGTGTGCGTTATACCAAAGAAATCCAATGGAAGACCCAACCATGGCTCCGCAGAAAATCGTCAGCTCGCCCACCTGCGGCATCTTCGGAATTTCCAGATATGTAGCAAATGTCGCGTGGCCGCTCACGTATGTCAGCACCGTAAGCGCGCCTGCGGCAATCACCGTACAGCCAATGGCAAGTCCGTCCAATCCGTCCGTAAGATTCACCGCGTTGCTCGAACCCACGATGACCAAGGCCACAAATGCGATGAACGGCAAAAATGCCAGCGGCCACAAATGCGGAAACCGCTCCAAATTTTCCACGACCAAGTCGGGATGAAACTGTTTAAAGAACGGCACAATAAGCTTGGTCGAATACATTCCGTAAGTCTGCATCGCAATCAGCATCACCGCGATCACAATGCTGGTTGCAACCTGTAACCCCAACTTGGCGCGGCCTGTAAGGCCAAGATTCCGCCGGTGCGCCACCTTGGTATAGTCGTCGGTAAATCCAATTGCGGCAAATGCGCACGTGGCGAACACAGCGATCCACACGAACCGATTGCTCAGGTCAGCCCACAGCAGCGTAGGCACCACGATCGCGATCGCAATCAGCAACCCGCCCATGGTCGGTGTCCCCGCTTTTTTCTGGTGCGCCTTGGGGCCTTCTTCGCGAATGTACTGTCCAATTTGGAATTCTTGCAGTCGGTTAATTACAAGCGGCCCTACGATAAGCGAGGTAAACAGCGCGGTAAGGCTGGCAAACGCAGTGCGGAACGTCAGATAGCGGAAGATGCGAAATGGCGGAACGAAATGTTGTAGCTTGACGAACAACAGCCAGTAGAGCAATCAGCCTCCGTCTCGCGATGTCTTAATTCTTGCCATCGCGCAGCGACTTCCAGGTTTCAAGCGCGTTTTCCAACTTCACTCCGCGCGAAGCTTTCAACAAAACCACGTCGCCATCCCGCGCCTCGCGCGCCAGCCATCTCCCCGCTTCTTCAGAAGACGCTACAAACTCCGCCCGCCCTTTACTATTCTTCGCAGCATCCACCATGGCCTGCGCCAGCCCTCGCACCCCAACTAGCAAATCAATTTTCTGCTCTGCGATATGAGTTCCGGCCTGCCGGTGCATTTCTTCTCCCGCCGGACCCAGTTCCAGCATTTCTCCCGCCACAACAATGCGACGCTTCGCCGGCACCGCGGCCAGCGAATCCACCATCGCGGCCAAGGCCTTTGGATTCGAATTGTAGCAATCGTTGATCACCGTGATGTTACCCAATTGGAGAACCTGCCCGCGTTTGTCTGCCGGAGTTAAGGTCGATAACGCGGCGGTCGCCTCCGCTGGCGAAAGCCCGTGCTCCAATCCTACGGCCACCCCGGCCAGAGCATTCAGCACATTATGTTTTCCCACTAACGGCAGCGTGGCGTGTTCGTGTACCGCCCCGATCACCACATCGAACTCCGTACCTTCCGTTCCCATCGATTGGATTTCTTTCGCCTGTACATCTGCCGTTTCCTTCGTTCCATACATCACCACTCTGCCCTTAAAGTCTCGTCCAAACTGCGACACATACTCATCATCGGCATTCAGTACAGCAACCCCACCCGTCGGAAGCGATTCCACCAATTCATATTTTGCCCGTGCAATTCCGGCTAGCGAATCAAAAAACTCCAGATGGACGGGCGCGACGTTAGTCACAACTCCAATTTCAGGCTGAGCAATCTTTGCCAAAGCTCGGATTTCCCCCGCGTGAGACATACCCATCTCGATGACCGCGACTTCATACTCCGGTTCCAACTTCAGCAACATCAGCGGCAGGCCAAAATGATTATTGAAATTCCCCTCCGACTTCAGCACCCGGAAGCGCGTGCTCAATACCTGCGCAATCGTCTCTTTCGTAGTCGTTTTCCCTGCCGATCCCGTCACTCCAATCAACGGCTTGCCCCATAGCTTTCGTACTGCGGTTGCCAGCGTTTGCAATGCAATCAGGGTGTCTTCCACGGCCATCAGTCGCGCCTGCGCCGGATAGCGGCTCAACTGATCTTTACGCACCACCGCAGCGACCGCACCCTTTTCCAGTGCCTGCACGACGAAGTCGTGCCCATCCAACCGCTCGCCTTTCACGGCGAAAAAAAGCTGGCCCGCGCCTACGGTCCGCGAATCGATCGAATAAGCTTGCACTACTTCTTCCGGCGGAAACTCTCCGGTTGCCGAGATGAACTCAGCAATTTTCCTGAGTGCCAATCTCATGCATTCGCTCCCGCGCCAGTCGCGTGACATTCGAATCCCGCGGCCCGCAATGCTTCCCGTGCCACTTCCAAATCGTCGAAAGGAACCGCGCCCGCGCGCGTGCTCTGCACCTTCTCATGCCCTTTGCCCGCGAGCAGCACAATGTCCCCTGGATGAGCCTCGCCGATGGCCAATGCGATTGCTTTGCTCCGTTCCGCCTCGATGCTGTATTTCACGCCAGTCTTCTGCAGTCCCACCACGGCATCATTGATAATGGCCAGCGGATCTTCGCTCCGAGGATTGTCCGAGGTCAGCACAACAAAATCGCTTCCCCTCCCCGCTGCTTCGCCCATTAGCGGACGCTTATTCCGGTCGCGGTCGCCGCCGCATCCAAACACGGTCAACACCCTTCCTTTCGTTCCAGAAACCAACTCACGTGCCAACGCCGTCAGATTGCGTAGAGCATCGTCGGTATGAGCGTAGTCCACTACCACGGTGAAGGGCTGGCCACAATCGACGCGCTCAAACCTTCCCGGTACACTTGCCAGCTTACCGATTCCTGCGGCGATAGTATCAATCGAACAGCCGCGCGCGTAGCATGCTCCCGCCGCAGCAAGAATGTTGTAGACATTCACGCGCCCTATCAGCGCAGAAAATACAGGAATCTTTCCTTGTGGCATCACCAAATCAAACCGTGTTCCACGGGTGGTAATTTCCACCTTCTCGACACGCAAATCGCCACCATCCCAACCATATTTCAGTACGACGGGGCTGCGTTTTCGACTGAATTCCACGAGTTTCGCCCCATACTCATCGTCTATATTTGTCACGACTGCACGCGGCGCATCAGTACCGCAGCCTTCGAAAAGCATCCGCTTCGCCGCAAAGTACTCTTCCATAGTTTGGTGATAATCGAGATGATCGCGCGTCAGGTTTGTAAATACAGCTACATCAAACGGCACGCCATAAACCCGTTCCTGAGCCAACGCGTGCGAAGAAACTTCCATCACCGCATCAGTCGCCCCCTGCCCGAGTGCCTCATTGAAAATGCAATTCAGCTCGAGAGCTTCCGGCGTTGTATGAGGCGCAGGCAGGATTTTTCCGGCCACATGATATTCAATCGTTCCGACCAGCGTGCTCTTTCGCCATGCAGCTGCCAAAATCGATTCCACCAGAAACGCTGTCGTACTTTTACCGTTGGTTCCGGTGATTCCTGTGATTGCAATCCGTTCGGCGGGTTTCTTATAAAAGTTCGCGCTCACCCGTGCCAGCGCTCGGCGGCCGTGAACTGCTACGGCCCAAGCCGCACCCGGACGAGGTTTCTCCTCTGCCGAATCCGTTACTACTGCCACAGCGCCAGCTCGAATTGCTTGATCAATAAATCGATTGCCGTCGCTGGATTCGCCGCGCATGGCTACAAACACAGTACCCGGCTTCACGCGTCGTGAGTCATATTCCACACTACTCACGTCTGCATCCCCGCTTCGCGCGAGGACTTCCGCTCCATCCAGCAACTGTTGGAAGGTCATTGCTGAGGATTATATGGCACGGCTATACCCGAAATACGTGTGCAGGTAATACATAAAAGCTCTGCGAGTTACCAACGGCATGTTTCCGCCAGGATGGCGTCGCGCTAAATTAGAATCATGAGTTCCGCAACCACTTACAGCAAATTCCGCTGCGCCCAGTGCGAAAAATCGGAAGCCCAGTGTGAGTGCGAAAAATTCTGTTGCTTGTGCCAATCGCAACTCGACATTCGCATCTGCGAAGATGGCCTTATGTACTGCGAACCCTGCCGCACCGCCGCCGACTATAAAACCTCTGATTAAGTGGTAACTCCAGTGGCATGAAAACTAATCGTCCCAGAGTTTTTTTGCCCCCTGCCATCATTTCGTCCTAAATCACCACTGCTTCCCGATACTCCCCAAACACGCGGCGCATCGCGTCTGAAATCTCGCCCACCGTAGCATGAGCTTCCACCGCCGTGAGGATTCGTTGCATAACATTCTCGCCTGACCGCGCCGCTTCTTCCACTTGTGCGACCGCAGCCTTCCATATCCCTGCGTCGCGCTTCGCCCGCAGGGCGCGAACACGCTCCACCTGCTTCGATTCCAGAGCGGGATCGATCTTCTGAATAGGAATCGGTTTTTCATTTTCCACTTCAAATCGGTTCACGCCAACTACAATTGCCTGCCCTTCATCGACCGCCTGCTGGTATTCGTACGCAGCGTTCTGAATTTCCTGTTGCACAAATCCGCGTTCGATGGCCTTCAACATACCGCCCATCACTTCGATCTTTCCCAGATATTCGGCCGCGCGCTTTTCAATCTCATCCGTTAGCGATTCGATGTAGTACGAGCCAGCCAGAGGGTCGATCGTCTGCGCGGCGCCGGATTCGTAGGCAATGACTTGCTGCGTGCGCAACGCGATTCGTGCCGCCTGCTCTGTAGGCAACGCCAGCGCTTCGTCGTAAGAATTCGTGTGCAGAGACTGTGCCCCACCCATGACCGCCGCCATCGCCTGAATTGCGGTGCGGACAATGTTATTTTCCGGCTGTTGCGCCGTCAGCGTTGATCCCGCCGTTTGCGTATGAAAACGCAGCATCCACGATTTTGGATTCTTTGCCTTAAAGTGTTCGCGCATGATGCGTGCCCACATCCTGCGTGCAGCGCGAAACTTGGCTACTTCTTCCAGGAAATTATTGTGCGCATTAAAAAAAAACGAAAGCCGCGGCGCAAATTGATCCACGTCCAGCCCGGCCTTGATCGCGGCTTCAACGTAAGCCATGCCATTGCCCAGCGTGAAAGCCACTTCCTGCACCGCCGTCGATCCCGCCTCACGCATGTGATAGCCGGAGATCGAAATCGTGTTCCACTCCGGCACGTTCTCTTTGGCCCAGGCAAACATGTCGGTAATCACACGCATCGCGTGTTGCGGCGGATAAATATAAGTTCCGCGCGCAATGTACTCCTTCAACACATCATTTTGTACGGTGCCGGAAAGTTTGCGGATGTCCGCGCCCTGCCGGCGGGCGACAGCGACATAAAGCGCCAGCAAAATCGATGCCGTCGCATTGATGGTCATCGACGTGGAAATTTTCGTGAGATCGATGCCCGCAAACAGACGCTCCATGTCTTCAAGGGAATCGATGGCCACACCAACTTTGCCCACTTCTCCAGCAGCCAAAGCGTAGTCCGAGTCCATTCCAATCTGCGTCGGCAAATCGAACGCCACCGACAACCCGGTCGTCCCATTCGCCAGCAGATATTTGTAGCGCTTATTCGATTCTTCGGCATCGCCCATGCCCGCATACTGCCGCATGGTCCACAGGCGACCGCGATACATGGTTGCCTGCACCCCGCGCGTGAAGGGGTACTCGCCGGGATAGCCGACTTCGCCCTCGTAGTCCGAACCTTTGAGATCGACCGGCGTGTATAGCGCTTTCACTGGAATGTGCGAAGACGTTTCAATGCGAGGTACACCCTTATGTTCCGTGAGTTTGAAACTGTCAGCCATAGATAGAAACCTTGCTCACTTCCGCATGCCCTTGCTCTTCTTCACTCTCCAGAACGAACTCGCCCCAAACCACGCAAACGCCACTGTGAAACAACTTGCAACTGCCACTCGCCCAAGACCTGCATGTCCCGCGTGATACTTGCTGTATTCCTTCACCGCAGCCCCGGCAAAGCTCACGCTCATAAGCAGGAAAATAACTCCCGTAACCTCCAGCCACAGCTGGTGCACCACTCGTCCGAAGGCCCTTGCGGTAGTGGACGCAGCCCGGCCCGCGGCCCGCACCGTGCGGCTTCGGCCAGCCTGCTCTTTTGCGACGCGCGCCACCACTCCCAACTTTCGTGCGGTAGAAACCTTCATCTTGCTCTCGATTTTAGCAGCGTCTGGCGCTACAATGACGCAAAGCTGTCGCTGCTCACGAAACTGTTATGCGGCTACAGGCATCTAATTTGTTGAAGCACGTCGATCGGGGGACTGCGTGGATCAGCAACTGAAGGACTTAATGAAGGAGCTGGGCGAAGCCATCAACGAGTCGCTCTCCGACTCCGATCAGATCGCCGAAGTTGTTTCTCGTATTAAGGAGGGCGGCTACGATATTTTTCTGGTCCTTGAAGCCACCATCGGCGTCAGCAAGCAGGGCGAAAAAGCCTCCGATAAGACTTCCCTCGTCACCACTCTCTCCACCAATCCCGAATTCAAAGTTAATGACCAGGACCTCAAGTTCCTAAAATCCCTCCGCATCAAAATCGAAGAAGAAAAATAGGGATCGCATGGGTTCCCTGTCATTTCCAGAAAAATCTCATCACCGCAACGATTCACTCGTATTCTTTCCCCTATGCATAAGTAGACGGCAACTTTCTTTCCTGTGCTACCATCTACTGTTTCTGTGGCAATGAAGCGACGTACCGGACTTCTTCGGGAGTTCGAAGCAATCCGATGAAAGACACTCTCGGAGTCCTTCTCGCTGGCGGTGCAGGAGAGCGCCTCTATCCCCTCACCCGCGACCGCGCCAAACCCGCCGTTACTTTCGGCGGCATGTATCGCATTATCGATGTCACTCTCTCCAACTGCCTCAACTCCGACCTGCGCCGCGTTTATATTCTTACGCAGTACAAAGCTCTGTCTCTGAACCGCCATATCCGCGAAGGCTGGAATATTCTTGGCCGCGAAGTTCACGAGTTTGTGGAAGTCCTGCCGCCCATGAAGCGCGTGAGCGATCAGTGGTATCAGGGCACCGCTGATGCGGTTTATCAGAACATTTATTCCATCGGCTCCGAACAACCCAAATACGTGATCATCCTCTCCGGCGATCACATCTACAAAATGGATTACGGCAAAATGATGAAGCAGCACAAAGACTCCGCTGCCGATATCACGCTGGCCACCATCCAAATTGATCTGGCAGAAACCTCCCGCTTCGGTGTAGTCGACGTCGATAAAGATGGCCGCATTAACGGCTTCGAAGAAAAGCCGGTCAAAACCGACTTGCGTTCTCCCTGGAATCCCGAGAGAGTTGCGGGATCGATGGGCGTCTACTTGTTCAATGCCGATGTCCTTATCCCAGTCCTGCTCAAAGATGCTGAAGACCCAAACTCCAGCCACGATTTCGGCAAGGACATTCTGCCCAAGATGGTTGACGACTACCGCGTTTTCGCCTACGACTTTATCGATGAGAACAAGAAGGAGGCGCTCTATTGGCGCGATGTAGGCACGCTTGAAGCCTATTACGAAGCCAACATGGATATCGTTTCCGTCTCTCCGATCTTCAATCTCTACGATCAGGACTGGCCGATCCGCACCCATCAGCGCCAGTATCCGCCCGCCAAATTCGTCTTCGCGGAAAAAGATCGGACTGGAACCGCACTCGATTCCATTGTCTCGAACGGCTGTATTGTCTCCGGCGGCACCGTCAAGAATTCCGTTCTCTCACCCGACGTGCGCGTGAACTCCTATTCCGAGGTCGATTCCTCCATTCTGTTCTCCCACGTCGCCGTGGGACGTCACTGCCGCATCCGCCGCTGCATTATCGACCGCAACGTTCACCTGCCCGAAGGCACTACCATCGGCTACGACACGGAGGCCGACCGTTCCCGCTACTTCGTCACCGATAGCGGCATCACGGTTGTCACCCGCGATTACTCGCTGTTCGAGAATCCGGTGACGGTGGACTACTTTACCAGCGAGTAGCGGCATTGCCTTTCTGGTTAACGGGGGTACCCCACCCACCGTATTGGAATCATCACGTTAGCAAGAAATTCCTTGTAAAATCCGTCCTCTAAAAAATTTAAGTATCAAGATCCGTGGTGCAAAGGACTTACTCGCACTCGGCGGGCGACCTCCGCTGTGATGATCGGTGGTTGGGGCTGTGGATGACAAAGTTAGATGTCACAATGGTTCGTGAAAAATCGCATAGGGTCCGCAGTGGCGTGGACGTGGACGCTGCGAGCGGAACGTCAAAATCCCCGCCCAAGCTAAGTTTGAGCGGGGCACAATTCTCCGATCCCGGCAGCATCGTGCCCGGCTTTGCAACGGAGGCAAAGCTGGGCAACCTCCGATTCCATCATTGGGAATCGAGAATAGGAGATCAAAACCCCCGTTCTTGTCTCTGCAGCAAACGCAGAGACAAGAACGGGGCAACCTCGAGCATCATGATTTCGGAGAGGCTGGGCCAGCTCCATTGGACACAGAAAACGCTACCACGTCATAAGATTTGTGAAATGTCAGCCTGGGGAGATTCACGTCCTCACGCAGCGGACGTGTTCGTATGAGAGAATCCGGCGGCTGACTCGGAGTTTGCGTCGCGAGGCAACTAATGGCCTCCTTTTTCCACTGAAGAGGTGTAAAGCCATCCTTTGGCTGATATAAAGCGCTCTGCTTAGGAGTGGCTTTGAGCCCAGAGTCCCAACTGAGTTCAAAAAAAACAGCAGGAATAGCGGGCCCCGAATTACCTTCAGTCGGTATGAGAGTAAGACGACTCTCCGCCGAAATACTCAGATGCACGTTGAGTTGCATAAACCCACACTGAATGCCAATAGTGAGATTAAATTCAGCCACCAGTGCAAGGCTTGACTTGAGGGACGCGTTAGCGATCTCTGGAAATTTTTCTGAAGTACCCAGCTGCGCGTTCAAATAGAAACACGTATGCTGAGCGCTGATGCGAAGGTTGAGATGGGATTCAGCCGCGAGCGCAAAGCCGAATTCGAGAGACGCCTTGATGATCTCCGAATCTCCCCTTGTCGGTTTGAGAATAAAAGGAGAACTCTTTGAAATACTCAACTGCGTATTTGCCTGTACGAACAAACACGGAACGCCGATGCCGTTGATGACACTTGGTTCAACAGCCCTTTCTGACCGTGTTATGGACGCCGGCGACCGAAGATTTATGGCGTCTTTCGTAGGCTTAATTTTCCTGCAACTATGGTTGCGCGACTTGGAGAATACCCTGCGTAATAACCTTCGAGACCGTCACTTTGTCCGTTAAGTCCCAAAACGACTACGCCCATTTGTTTTTTCGATGAGTTTCGATATGAGAGCTGCAAATAGTCGTCATCATAAAATACACCTTTGAGCCTCACTTCGTCGTCCGGAGCGCCTGGTGCTCGCAGAATCGCATTCGCGTTCACATTATATTCTGCGCTCGTAAAGGTCATAATGACGGAAAATGTACTTGGTTTCTGTCTGGGGTCCTCCACATAATACTCCCCGCCGTGTCCCTCCCACCTGCCCAATAATTTTCCCCGCCTTTCCGATAAATGGGTGACTCGACGCTTTTGTATTGCTTTCCAAAGGGGTGGTATTACCGCAGCGAGCACGGTTGCGACGGCTCCAGCGATTGCAGTCACAAATTCTTTATTCTGTTGATCCAATTCTTGTTTCCGTTTTCGGGATTCTACATCATGAGTATCGCGGACTCGTGAGATTACTTTGGTTTATCTGCCTTTAGGATGGAATGGCGCGAATTCACTCTCTTCGCGCTGAAGGCTTCCAGATGTGTACCGCCGGGCCTTCACGTGGATTTCCATAAATGAGGCGGGTGGCTTTCTAAACAAGAAATCCTCATGGGCTGATGAGATTAACCGTGTCGGCTCCTCGCGGGCGAGTAACTTTGGAGCGCTCAAGCGACCAAGGCTCGGAGAAGAGGAGCCGAGCGATGATGATTAGGGTTGTGATTTGCATACCCTCTACCAGCAAGTCGCCATGCTGGACAAAGAGACTGCGGAAGTGGTCGAGCGGCGTCTGCAGTGCAAATCCCTCAGAACGATGGCAGTCGATATGGCTATAGAGATCCTTCGACTGCGCAGAGATGTTCGCTTCGCGAATCTCTCTGCTTCGCTCAGGATGACAGGCTATTTCCCGGCGGCTAGAAATTGTCCAATCTTCTCATTCAGGAATTTCTCGTCGGCGGGGCTGCCATCGGCGCCGGCGGTGTGTCCCCATAATGACGGGATCGGGATCAGCGATACTTTCGGGATGAATGCCGCCTCATAGCGGGCGTCTCCAATGGGAAAGTAGAGATCGGTTTCCGATGGCATGTAGAGAAATGGAACCTTGATGGAGCGCAGGGCGCGCTCGGTGTCTCCGCCGAATCCGGGAGTCGTTCCCACGTCGTGATGTTCCCAGATGCGGCATTGCAGGATCAAATCGTTCGCATCCGCCCCGGGAATGAAGTTGGTGCGGAAGTCATTCAGCACACTTTCAAATGTAGTTCCCGGCTTCGCGCCTTCGCGCCACAACTCCTTGCGCCACCACTCCTGCGAGAATAGCCATGCCGTCCAGACAACACCGAAGGCTTGCAATCCCTTGGTGGGTGGGGTGGTGTAGTCCCCATCGTTGAAGGCGGCGTCAGCGGTGAGGGCGGCGATCTGGCCTTCAAGGCGGACTACGCCGTGTCCATAGGTCTTCGCGGTTCCCGCGGTGGCTACGATGCGATCGGCAAACGTGGGATAGCTGACTGCCCACTGAAACGCCTGTTGCGCTCCCATGGAGAATCCAATGATCGCGCGAAGGTGCGTAATCTTGAGCTCTTCGGTGAGCAGACGGTGCACGGCCTCCACGTTGTCGCGAATGGTCATCAGCGGGAAGCGCGGGCCATGAAAGGGCTCGGGCGTGTTGCTGGGAGAGGAAGAGTGTCCATTGCCAAATAATTCGGTGGTCACGAGAAAGAGCTGCGACGTATCGAGTGCGTGGCCGGGACCGCTCAGCCACTCGTAACCGTGATAGTCGGCCATGTAGTGCGAAGGCAGAAGCACGACGTTGTCTTTTGCGGCGTTCAGGTGTCCGTAGGTTCCGTACTCGATTCGCGCCACCGGAAGGGTTGCGCCGCCCTCGGTGTGAAAGTTCATGATCACGAACTCATGGCGTTCGCCGGTATCAGGCTTCGGCGCGTCTTGTGCCCAGACGGCCTGGCAGATCGCCAGCAGGAAAATGAGCTTCTTCATGGGCGCGGGTTTCCTCTCTTCTGTTCTCTCATTTGTTCTCTTCTTGTGTGGCGCTATGGCGGCAGCAGCAGTATATGCCGGAGTTGTTCCAACACACGCGCTGACGTGATTGTGCGCTGCCGCTGCTACAATGCCGGGTTCAGCATCATGCACTTATCTCGAACTTACGGGCGTACATTCACGTAGTGTCTTGTGGGTAGGGCTGTGCATGGGGCGAGGAACAGCAGGTTCCTCCCTTCGGTCGGAATGACAGGGGTTAAGTGGTGGGAATGACAAGATTTAATTAGCGCGGAACGACAAGAGTTATTGCCCAAGTCTCGAATAGGGTCTCGTAAATGGAAGATGTCCAGGTAGTTGCGATGCTGGTGCGCCGCTGTGTAGCCGGCGATGCTGCCGCCTGGGAAGAGATCGTTCAAACGTATAACCGTCGTATCTATAACATTTGCTATCGTTTCGCCGGATCGGCCAATGACGCGGAAGACCTTACCCAAGAGGTCTTCATCAAGATGTACCGCACCCTGGTGAGCTACGACAGCTCCAAAGGGGCCTTCGTGACCTGGGTGACTACCATTACCCGCAATTTGCTGGTCGACCACTTCCGCAAGACCAAGCAGGACCGCATGACCGACTCGCTCGACGCGCCGCTCTCGGCGCACGAGGATGCCCAGCCGCTCAGTGAGCAAATTCAGGACCAATCTGCGCCTCCCGACGCCCACGTACGCAGCCGGGAGGTGGGGGAAACCGTGAATGCGGCCCTTGCCAGGCTCTCGCCAGAGCTACGCGAGGCTGTGATTCTAAGGGACTTACAAGATTTTGATTACCGCGAAATCGCAACCGTTTTGAAGGTTCCGGAGGGGACTGTGAAATCTCGAATAAATCGTGGGCGCGCGGAACTTGCGCGCCTGTTAGAACGTACCTATAGGCAGGTGATGTGATGTCAGACCTAACCAGAAACGGAATGCAGTGTCACGAGTTCGACAGCCTGCTCGCGGAGGCCATTGACGGCATCCTGACCGGCTCTCAACTCGACCGCTTCCAGGCCCATGCACGGACTTGTTCCGCGTGCGGGCCGCTGCTCGCTGAAGTTGAGGCGGGCCGCAACTGGCTGAAGGATCTCACGGAGGTGGAGCCTCCAGCCGGTCTGGTCAACAGTATTCTGGCATCCACAACGGGCGTTGACACCCAACGCCTGCGGGTCAACGTTAGTGCGCAACCGCGAGTGCCATCTCTTGGCACGACGTGGTGGGAACGTGCACAGGCGTGGGCTTCGGCCACGATGCAGCCCATTTGGGGGACGGTCCGGCAGCCGCGGTTCGCCATGTCGTTTGGCATGGCTTTCTTCTCGCTGTCGGTCGCGTTGAGCGTACTCGGCATTAAACCCGCCGACCTGCGCCAGGTGAGTCTGCGTCCCGCGGCCATACGGCACACGTACTACAATACGCAGGCCCGCGTGGTCCGGTACTACGAGAACATTCGCTTCGTGTATGAGGTGGAATCGCGTGTGCGCGAACTCAAGCGCGACGTCACTCCCTCCGAACCGCGATCGGGTGAATCCGCGCCGGACAAGAAAGACCACAAGAACGACACAACACAACAGCCCGAGCAGAAGCAGGAGCGTAATTACAGCCAGACTGAGAACCATCTCATTCTGGCCAGCGCTCCTCTGGGTCTCTCTGAAAACGATCTGCCTGTAGTGTCGGTGACCACGTACAGGAGGTTCGTATGAACTGCGCCACGCATCCAGATACCGCGGCAGTCGCGTTCTGCCGCACTTGCGGCAAACCGCTCTGCGGCAATTGCACCCGCGATGTTCGCGGAGTCGTTTACTGTGAGCCGTGCCTCGCCGCCCGTTTGGAAGGCACTGCACCAGCGGCGGGATTCGTGCCTCCGTCGCAAGCCGCTTATACCCCGGTGGGAGTTCCTCCTGGGCAAGCTTCCTATACCCAGGTTGCGCCGCCATCGCGCCCAAGTTCCGGTCCAAATCCCGCTGTGGCGGGCATTCTTGCCGGATTTTTTCCCTTCGGCGTGGGTGCGGTCTATTGCTCGCAATATGCCAAAGGATTGGCGCATCTGCTGGTCTTCGCGATGTTGATCTTCGCAGTCGATCACTCCGAAGGATGGGCACCGGTCTTTGGCATCAGTATCGCGTTTTTCTATGTCTATCAGATCATCGACGCGGTGCGTACCGCCCATGCCGTGCAGGCAGGTCAGCCAGCGCCGGACCCTTTCGGTCTAGCATCGACCTTCAGCATTAGCGGCGGAGAGAAAACCGAGCAAAAAAGCATTCCTGCTGTAGCGATCATCCTGATCGGTCTCGGTGTTCTGTTCCTGTTGCACACCATGAACCTGTTCGAGTTCGGCCTCGATCGCTTCTGGCCGCTCATTCTGATTTTCTTCGGCGGATGGACGTTTGCCCGTCAATGGGGGCTTGTCGCAGGCCGCCGAGTCGGCTGCCAGTGTGACCGCTGCCGCATGCGCCGCATCATGGGCCCTGCAATTTTGCTCACCATCGGCTTGCTGTTCCAACTGCAAAGCCTCAACGTCGTCGACTTCGACCGCACATGGCCCGCGATTCTGCTGGTGATTGGCATCGTGAAGCTGCTGCAGAGCAATGCTTCATTGGCCGGACACACCGGAGTATTTCCTCCGGCTGCGGCCGTAGTCATACCGCCAGCCGCACCTCCACCGCCGCCTTCCGACCCTGGAACTCCGTCTTCGGGCGAGGTGCACCATGTCTAGTCCCGTGCAAACTCCGGTTCAGCCCTCATTCCAACCGCCGCTTCCACCGCGCCGTTATCGGCGCTCGTTCTCCGGACCGCTGGTGCTGATCGTCCTGGGAATCGTATTTCTACTCGGTAACTTGCACATGCTGTCGTGGGCGCGCATAGGAACCCTGTTCGCTCACTACTGGCCGCTGCTGCTCATCCTTTGGGGCGTAGTTAAGCTCATCGAGCATCAGCAAGCGCAACGCGATGGCCTTCCCTCGCGCGGCATCGGAGCGGGTGGAATTTTCCTGGTAATCCTCATCGTCGTCTGCGGGCTTATCTCCACTCAAGCCACACGCTTTAATTGGGGAGAAATCCGCGACAACCTGAACATCGATGACGAAGATCTCAACAACGTCTTCGGTGAGAGCTACAACTACGACAACCATCTTGAACAGGATCTGACCCCCGCGATCACTAGCTTGCGCGTGAATGACGATCACGGCGCGGTTCGCGTCAGCACGTCGGACGACAACAAAATTACCGTCATCGTGCGCAAGCGCGTAGGGGCCGAAAGCCAGAGCGATGCCGACCGCTACAACAAACAGGCCGATCCCACGCTGACCGTGGCCGGCAACGCCATTATTCTCGATGCCAAAACTCAGGCTGCCGGCGACCACCCCGTGGAAAGCGACCTCGATATCAGTCTGCCGCGCAAGATTGCGTTGCAAATCACATCGCGCCGCGGCGATGTTTCCGTAACCGGCCGTGATGGCGCAATCGATATCAACAATCAGCACGGTAATGTCTCTGTAGAAGATGTAAATGGAAATGTAAAGTTGACCATCGACAAGAGTTCCGCGAAGGTCGAACAAATCGCGGGCGACGTTCACATCGACGGACGTTTGAACGAAGTTTCCGTGACCGACGTGAAAGGCTCAGTACAGCTCGACGGCGAATTTCAGGAGAGCGTGAAACTCGGCCGCATTGCCAAAAATGTCTCCTTTAAGTCATCGCGCACGGACCTCGAATTCTCGCGCATCGACGGCGAACTCGATCTGGATTCTGACGACCTGCACGCCGACCAGATTACCGGCCCAGTTCACCTGACCACGCGCTCCAAGCAAATCCGCTTGACTGAAGTTTCAGGCGATCTTCGCCTACAAAACGACAACGGCGGCATCGAAATTTCCATGCGCTCGCTGGGCAATGTGCAAATCGACAGCCGGAACGGCGACGTGCAGCTCAGTGTTCCGGATAAAGCTGGCTTCCGCATTGACGCACGAACGCGCGAGGGCGAGATTGAGTCTGACTTTTCTGAGTTGAAAATCGACAATGGCGACCATGAAGCCACCGCCAGCGGGACCGTAGGGAACGGCACTTCTCACATCGTCATTACCAACCAGCACGATGGCATCGAAATCCGCAAAGCCTCGACGTCAGCCGAGCCAACGCCCAGGCCGACACAACCAAAACCTCCGAAAGCTTTGCCGGCGCCGAAGGCTGATGTGGAACCAACGGAAAACTAATCACTTTAGCGGTCGATCTACAACCTCTATTTCCGGCCGAAGTATCCTCTCACGAGGGGTGGGATGCGGAGCGCAGGAATGCACTGTCTTTTTGCGCCGCCACTGTTTCCATTGTTTTTGGGCGCGCTGCGCTTCAGCGCGGCGATAGGCACTCACTATGATTGATGGCTTTTTAGCCGCTTAGGAAATCTTTAATCCGCCAATAATTTCTGTGCCAACTCCTCTACCTCCGCCAGAACTTCCGCCTCACTTAATGTTGTCGAGTCGATCACCACTGCGTCCTCAGCCGCTACCAGCGGCGAAGCCGCGCGCGTCCTATCCCTCCGGTCACGCTCGCGCAAATCCGCTGCTACGTTAGCCGCGACCTCGCCTTTAATCCTCTGCTGCTCCATGCGCCGCTGCTCACGCACTACCGGATCGGCATCGAGAAAAATTTTCAAGTCCGCATCCGGAAAAACCTTCGTTCCGATATCGCGGCCTTCCATCACCACGCCACCGCCCGCGCCCATCTCCCGCTGCCTCGCCACCATCCACGCCCGAACCCCGGGATGCACCGACACCCGCGACGCTGCCTCTGTCACATCCCGCTCACGAATGCGCGCCGAAATATCGTGTCCGTTCAGCAACGTCCGATTCCCGTTCACCGTCGGCTCCAACTGAATGCGCGACTCCTGTGCCAGCTTCACCAGTGCCGCTTCATCGTCAAATGACGCATCCTTCTCAATCGCTTTCAGCGCCAGCGCGCGATACATCGCGCCACTCTCCAAATTGACATACCCCAGCTTGCGCGCCAGCCGCACGGCAATCGTACTTTTTCCCGCGCCCGCAGGTCCGTCGATCGCAATAATCAATTTTCGTTTGGAATTGCCCAGGTCGCTCATCACGCGGTTCGTAGTGCGCTCAATTTCATCACTCATTGCGAAACCATGGATTGTACACGCAAAACGACCAGTCGGTCGGACACACCTATATGAATTGCGTTATCTCAAACTGCTCACTTGGATGAAGTTTTGACGGCAACAGCTTTTGCCTGTTTTCTCGCAGCGATACCCGCAACGATCAGCTTCAATCCGTCTTCAAAGCGGCGGTCGAATTTTGTGAACAAGTATTTTCCCGCTTTTTGCGCCTGTGGAAATCTCTTGCCATCCATACGCCGTGCCCGTTTCTCAGGATCATAGAAGTCGACAAATTTGTTCGGGCGCGGGCACACCGCCTGCTCTTCGATTACAAATCCCACCGCATAACTATAGAGGGTGGAAAGGAAAACGATTGAGAGATAAGAACTAAATCCCGCATCGCTAAGAATACGTAAAGAATCCTCCATCGGCTCATACAGAGAATTGTCGGCAAGCCGCGTACCGCTGATCATCCTCGCCCCATCGCGATGCAGCAGCAAAATCCGTCTCAATCCTTTTCCATACTCCACGGCCCACCTGTCCCATCGCATACGCGGGTTAAAAGAGATTTCCCGCACTCCGGCCATGAGAACGCTGCTTGCCATATGGTCCAGGAGATCCTGCTTGCTTTTGAAGTGCCAATAAATCGCCGGTGCCTGGACGCCAAGCTCCGACGCCAATCGTCGCAGGGTTAAGCCTTCCAGGCCAACTTCATCCAGCAACTTCAATCCAGCCGCAATCATCGCCGAGCGCTCAAGAGCCATAAGATTGACAAATTGTCCTTAACGATGTTAAATCAACTTAACAACGTTAAGGAGGGTTTTTTATGAATGCCGCCGTAGTTCACTCCTTCGAACAACCACCCCGTTACACCGAGTTCGCCGATCCGGTCGCCGCCGAAGGAGAAGCGCTCGTAACCGTTTCCGCTGCCGGCCTTCATCCCATCGTGAAAGCCCTGGCCAACGGAACACATTATATGAGCGCGAGAGTTCCTCCCTTCATTCCCGGCATAGATGGCGTTGGCCGCCTTAAGGACGGTTCCCGCGTCTATTTTGCAGCGACGAAAAATCCGTTTGGGGCTTTCGCCGAGCGTTCTATCACCGTTCCTTCGATGAGTCTGGCAGTTCCCGACAATCTCGATGACGTCATGGTGGCTGCCATGATGAATCCCGGGATGTCTTCCTGGGGCGCTCTTGCCGAACGCGCTCATTTCGTCGCCGGAGAAAATATTCTTATCCTCGGCGCTACAGGCGCTGCCGGCCAACTCGCCGTACAAATCGCCAGGCGTTTGGGTGCGAAACGGGTAATTGCCGCTGGCCGTAACCCGGAGGCCCTCGCCGAACTCAAATCGCTGGGTGCGGATGCGACCATTTCTTTGACTTTGGAGCACGCAGAACTCGTCTCTGCCTTCCGCGATGAATGGGCAAGGAACAACATCGACGTCGTTCTGGATTATGTATGGGGCGCTCCGGCGGAAGCCGTGCTGGAAGCTATTTCTCGAAAAGGCCTTCAACGCGCCGTTTCGCGCATCCGTTATGTACAGATCGGCGCCAGCGCGAGCCCAACCATCTCGCTTCCCGCAGCCACCCTGCGCAGCTCTGGACTAGAATTGTTAGGGAGTGGTTTCGGCAGTGTCTCTCTCGATAAGCTTTTTGCATCGATGGCAGCATTTCTCAGCGAAGGTGCAAAATCTCCCTTTCATGTGAAAACCGAAACCGCAGCCCTGAGTGCTGTTGAAAGCCTATGGAATTTAAGCAACAATGCGCGTCTCGTGTTTCGCCCTTGATTGTTCGAGCATTTCGCAAAAAAATGTCGTTTCCTCGCTGCCGGGACAACAGCAACCGCACCGTATTGGTCAACCCCGACCTATGCGATGTCACGCTAGGATGGAACTTGCGCGTGGCAGAATCTGCGGCAGACCGGAAAACGAGATAGAAACCGGGCAAGGAGCAACGACAATGAACGACTTCAGGATTCTGCGATTGATCTTGGCCTGTGGGCTGTGTCTCGCACTGTCCAGCATATGCATGGAGGCTAAAACGAAGGTGACAAACCAGCTCTTTGGGAAGATGCCGGATGGAACTGCGGTAGAAATTTACACGCTAAGCAGCGGCGCGTATGAAGCGCGCATTACAACCTACGGAGGAGTCCTGGTTTCCTTCAAAGGTCCGGATCGCAATGGCAAAGTCGCAGATGTTCTGCTGGGCTTCGATGATCTCGATGGCTACGTAGCTAACTTCAATGGCCCCGCCAATGCATTCTTCGACGCAATTATCGGCCGTTACGCCAATCGCATTGCGCACGGCAGTTTCACCCTCGACGGCCAAAAATATTCTCTGCCCCGGAACAACGGCGACAACACTCTGCACAGCGGCCCGCATGGATTCAACAACGTTGTTTGGCAGGCGAAGCCAATCCCCAATGGAGTCGAACTCACTTATTTGAGCAAAGACGGTGAATCCGGTTTCCCCGGTAATCTCTCCGTCACGGTTCGCTACATGCTCACTAAGGGCGATCTGCGTATCGAGTATTCGGCTACCACTGACAAAAATACTGTCGTGAACCTGACGAATCATGCCTATTTCAATCTGGCTGGTCAGGGCAACATCCTGAACCATCAGCTCACGCTGCACGCTTCTCGCTTTACCCCCGTAGATTCGGGGCTGATCCCGACAGGCGAATTACGGCCGGTGGGCTCCACCCCCTTTGATTTTCGCAAACCGACCGCGGTCGGAGACCGCATCAATGCCAACGATGAGCAGCTTCATCTTGGACACGGCTACGACCACAACTGGGTGCTCGATGGCAAAAGTGGGCAATTGTCAGAGGCTGCTGAAGTTTATGATCCGGAGAGTGGACGCGTTCTGAAAGTTCTCACCGATCAGCCGGGCCTTCAGTTCTACAGCGGCAATTTTCTGGATGGCTCGGTCAAAGGCAAAGGCGGTAAATCGTATGAACAACACGCGGCGCTCTGTCTCGAGACGCAACATTACCCCGACTCCCCGAATCATCCTGATTTCCCGACCACGGAACTGAAATCCGGCGAGCGCTACCACACGGTTACCGTCTACAGCTTGTCTGCCCGCTGAGTAAAGCATTGCTGTGCGGGAGAAATACGCGCCGACCGTCTATTCGATGGTGGGCGTGCGCAAATTTAACTAACAGATTATTGCACGTTAATTTTGCCGCGAATCACAACGGCCGACGCTGCCGGCAATTCGTAATCGGTGTCTACGCTGACATTTTGCCGCGCATGAACAATCGGCCCATCAGGATCGGCCATGCCAAAAGTTTCCGCTGTAACCGAAGGCTCGGCGGGATATTCGGCGTGGCCAACATATCTCGTGCGCCCGGGATGCCACTGATATTGGGCTTTTCCGAAGGTGGACGTTTCGACAACTCCATCGAATGAATTGCTTTTCTTGCCGGCTCGCCTGTCCGTCTGATCGGCAAACACAATCTTCACGCTGTGCGCATTTTGCTGATCGTGATTCACGATCAGCAGTGACCATTGTCCATCTGGGTGTTTCACCGCATAAGCCGTCACGACAGCGTGACCAGCACCATCGTCGATGTCGCTTTTAGCGGGAAAAACTTCGAGTTGATCTCCACCGGGCGCAGCCCACTCCAGATTAATCAGCTGCGAGGTGAAGAATTCCGGAAGAGGCTGCTGAATTTTATATTGCGCGTCGACGGTTAACATGCCGAAGGTTCCGGGCGAATCGTTGCAGCCATGTTCCATCTGCAGAGGTAAATAGTGGAAGAAATAAACTCCGTTCCCGCCCGCTGTCAAAAATGAACCGATATAGTCGGCGAGCCAGAGGCCGGAGAAAATATCCATGAAAGTTTCGCTCGCTGCGGCGGATAGATTCGATTCCGTAATGAACATTGGAAGATCGGCCGGGATGCCATGATCGTGCCACACTTGCATGATGTGCGTTACACGCTCGGGCTCCTCATACAGGCTGCCCCACGGAATTCTGCATCCCTCATAGGGATAATGCTCAAATGAGAAAAACGCCAGATCGCTCATGCGGCCGTGTTGTTTGAGATAGTCGACGAACCGCCCCGTCCACGATACTTTGCCATTCGCGTCCGGCCAGACTTCCACATCCTGCTCGGTACCCTGAAAGGATGGGCCGCCGAGTTTCAGCGTTGGGTCGAGGCGATGCAAAGCAGCTGCCCACTGCAGGTAAAGCGTGCCGTAGTCTTCCGGAGACAGATATTGCCCGTCGGCTTCCTCGCCCATCTCAATGTAAGAAATTGGATAATTGTGTTTCTTGAGATAAGCGATTTCGGCGACGGCATTTTCTGGAGTGTCGTAGACCAAAGCAATCGGGATCATCGCGGGCAGGCCGCGAGTAACGCCGCTGGCAAAAAACAAATCAAAGCCCGGCTGCGCCTGATGCGTTGTACCCAGGTCGGAGGCCTCATGCCAGGGATCGACCGAAGAGCAATACGTCGTGGTCTGCTCCTGGTCCGGCGTATGCCGCATTATGTCGTGGAATTTGCCATCGGCGGAAGTGGTTCCAAGATAGAGTTCGCGTATCGCATAACCCACACAAGCGCGTGGATCTGAAGAGGCATGGTCTCCGCATGTATTGGAAGACTCCATCATCAGAATGCGCAAAAAGCGGACAGGAAGCGGACTCGAATTCAGGCGAAGAATTTGGAAGCCGCCATGGCTGTACTCAACGACACCCCTGGAAAAAGTCTGCCACGCTCCGCGAGCAGGACCGTGCATGGGATCGTCGCCCAACCACTCTTGCACCAAAAATTTGGTGGCATAAGGCTCTGCCCATTGAATGCGGAGGGTATCAACCTGCTGCACTTGCGCCAGATCAATCATGACCCATTGCGGATGCAAGGCATCGCTTTCGCCGGTGAATTGCCGGGTTAAATAAGGATTGCTCTTCCAATAAGTTTTCTCGTCACCATCCGTCATGCGGGAAAAGCCAGCATTGGGCGTCCCGTCATTGCGGGTGAAACCGCGGTGGGGAAGCGAATATCCGTAGGAGTAACGAATAGGTTCGGTGGAAGTCACCGAGCCGGTGAAGTATCCTTTTTCGCCGGGTTCGCTCCAGCCGCCTTGAGGATTCCAGTGCCATGCCTCGATTGACAACTCGGTGTTGTTCCGGTAGCTGATCGGACCCCAGCCGGATGCCATAGCCCGACCAAGATTCGGCTGCGTTAAACCACTGTCGATTGCCTCAGGAGGGATGCGATCAATCCCAGCGCCCAACGTTTCGTTCGGGCGAAAATGATTCGTTGCATGAGCAGGAGTGATATCGACTTGAATCGTCTGCGCAGTGCACCGCGGGGCAAGAGACGTAAGCACAAAAAACCATATGAGAACTTCCGGTTTCCAGTTCAAGCAGCAGCTTCCTCGATTCAGGGTGTCTCACGCGTCTGATTTCTAAAGTGGTCAGAAATTGTTCTGAGCAATTTCCCGTCCGTTGTGTCGCCGCTCAACTCCCAGATCATCACACCATGCAACTCCTGCGCCGTCGCATAATTAAGCTTGGCGGTAATCGATATCTCGTCGTCATAAGTCCAAAATGTTTCTCCATCGAAGAGCCACGGCGCCTTAGACTTGGGATCGCGATATGCGGCGAACTTGTCCTGCAAGGAAAGAATGGCATTGTAAGGAATATCAGTCCGGGAAGGTTTGCCCATCTGAAATAAACCGTGATTATCTGGCGAAACCTGATTCCATGAATATGCATAGAACGGAAGGCCTAGCAGTATCTTGGATTCCGGCACGCCCGCGTCCCGATAACCACGAATCGTGGAGTCAACATCATTGTTCATTTCGGGATCACCGGGCGAACTATAGAGAGGTGCAAGCAAGCCAGTCCTCTCGCTCCATGGACCGCTGTAGTCGTAATTCATGATGCCAACCTGGTCGACGTAGAGGGCAACTGCTTCCATATCCAAATGGTGGTAGGTAACGCGATTGTCGCCCATTGCGACAGTTAGTAACAGATTCGGAGCTGCCGCGTTGAGCTGCCGTCGGAATTCTCCCAACAAGGCAATGAAGTTGAACTTGTCCGCTTCTTTCGGATACTCCCAATCAATATCGATGCCGTCGAACAAACCGGGAGCTTCAATGCCGTCGGCAAACTTGCCTTCGATGAATTTTTTAATACAGGAGGCAACAAAACCAGCTCGAATGGCAGGTTGCGCTGCTTCAGCAAACGAACTCGCGTTTCCTTCCAACGACATCACGATTTTGATTTGCGGATATCGGCGTTTCAGTTCCTGCAGCTGATGAAAGTTCCCCCGCAGCGCCATTTGAGGAGCGTCGGCTGTGCCGTCCACGCTGTCATCGGCTGAAAATGAATAGCTTAGATCTGCATCCGGATCTCCAATCGCGCATTGATTATTAACAATGTGTCCCTGCGAATAATTGATTTGATCCAGAAGGAAGGTATTTTCCGGCGAAATAAGGTTCTTCACAAAGAATTGCTTACGAATACCCCACTGAGGAAAATAGCCAACCACAATCGGTGGCCCGGGATCGGCATCGCCGTCATCGTCCTGCGCCATAGCAAGCAAAGCACAAGCACACAAACTAACGGTTAATAAAACTTTCAGCAGACGCATTGCACTCCTAACCAATCGATTACTTCGCTCCATTTCCCGGTCCCCCTACTGGATAGATGCGTGGAATGCGCTCTTCGACTGGGGGCAAAGCGGAAAAAGCCGCGTGCGGTTCCTTCTGATACCAATAAGCAACAGAATAAAAGTTGTCGGAGCGATGATTGGCATGGCCGTGCTCAATTGTCGCTTTGAGAGATTTTGTAAAAGGGATTGGCGAATCGAGGTGGAACCGATAGACCGACGAACGGCTGCCTGCAAACTCCAGGCCTTTCACCGGCGCACCGAATAGCGCATACGAAAAAGGATGGTCGCCAAAATCCCAGGCCCCGAGAAAATAATCTTCCGATCCGGTACCGTTGATAGAGGGCCGTTTTTCACCATCGACAAAAAACATGTCATCCCCTTCGCCCCACCATCCATCCTGATTTTGCAAAACAGACATGGTTACACCGGCGAAGTGTCCTTGCCCGCTTGCTTCCATCCATACGTAATTATTTTCTCCATCAATATTTTTCTTTGCATTGATGGCTTCCGCGCCATTTGAATCCCACTGATTCGTCCAACCTTTATTCGGAGCTGCCTGACGATACTGCGCATGAAAGTACATCGTGTCTGGGGCCAGATCTTTATTCCATGCCTGATAGTCGATGTTGAAATAAAACGCGTCGACCTCTTCTTTCCCTTCATTTGTAACCGTGATTCGCGCACGCTTGCGAAAAGGCATGGGGAAAAAGGAGTTCAGAGCTTTGTCGGGAGCCACGGACAGAGGAGTGGATTCAAATTGAAAGTAATCACCCAGGCCGAGGCCGAAAAAATCTCCGATTGGAGCCTCCACACTGGGCGAGGTTTCGTCGTCCCAGTACATGCATAGCACCAACTTTTTCAGGTGATACTGCTCCGGCGAAGCAATCGTGATCCAAATGTGCGTAACGATTGCCGGACCAGCGTCGTCGAGTAACGTGAGAGTTTGTCCGGCGGCAATTTTGCGAAAATCATCGTTGCCACCAGTGCGGTCATAGCTGGAAGCTCGCTTCTGAACGTAAGCGTGGGGAAAGATAAGGTTGGAGAGTTGAACATTGCGGTCACTGTCAGGCTGTGCCCAAACCGAGGTGCACATCAACAAGATGCCAACGGAAATTCGGAGCATCTGCCATTCGAGTTTATTTCGCGCACTCATTTCGAGACTCGCGCGATGTAAACCCCAAATGGCTCAAGGGCAACCTGATTTAACTGGCCAGTTGCGGAAGAGGAAGTCGCCAGCAGAGTTGTGGCTTTTGTCGTGGCGAAACCGTCTTCAGTCAGATTAAAACTGATCTGCTGCGCAGTCGCTGACATATTCAAGACAACCAATACAGCTTCATTTTTATAGCGGCGAAGGTACGAGAGAACATTGGGGTTGTCCTGATTTAAAGCAACGTAGTCCCCGTCAATTAAGGCAAGCTCATGATGCCGAAGCGCCAGCAGGTGTTTATAAAATTGCAGAACTGAATTCTGATCTTCCAGTTCACTGGCCACATTATGCGTTTTGTAGCTGGCTGGAACCGGCAACCATGGCTTGGCAGCGCTGAATCCGGCATTGTCTGAATCGTTCCATTGCATAGGTGTGCGTTCCCCATCGCGGCCTTTCTCTTCGGGCCATCCAGCGATGCCGATCGGATCTTTCACATCTTCCTTGCGCACCGGATCGTTGTTCTCCATTCCCAACTCTTCGCCGTAATACATGATCGGGGTACCGCGCAAGGTCAGATACAGCCCAGCCATGAGTTTCGCAATTTGATCGTTATGCTTACCGTCGCCATAACGCACATAGGAGCGCGGCATATCGTGATTACTAATCACATAAACTGGCCACCCGCCGGTTGATTCGGCATTCGCTACCTGTGTACGGAAATCGCTCGCGGAAAGTTTATTGACCTCGCAGAACATAAAATCCATCGGCATTTGGATTTCATCGTTGTGATCGCCGTAATATTCCTTGAGTTCTTCTCGATTCGAAGTGTAGGTTTCGCCAATCAAGACGGCGTTGTGCTCGTCGGCCACCTTGCGCAGTTTTTTCAGTTCGGTGTGAACCTCGGGTAATTTGTCGTTGTACTTGTTTTCCATGTTGGGATCACCCAACTCGTTTTTACCCGGTAAGACGGGGTTATCGCGAAGATTCGGATCTTCAAATAAGAGATCAACGGCATCGAGCCGAAATCCGGAGACTCCGTGCTTGTACCAGAAACGCGTCACGTCGAACATGGCATTTTCAACCGCTGGGTTGCGCCAGTTGAGATCCGGCTGACCCACGGCAAAATAGTGGTAGTAGTACTGGCCCGTCTTGGGATCGAACTGCCAGGCCGATCCACCAAATCCCGAAATCCAATTATTTGGAGGAACTCCCGGCGCTTTGCCGTCGCGCCATATGTACCAATCACGATGCGTTGAAGTGCGCGATGATGCCGAATCTATAAACCACTTGTGCTGCGGCGAACTGTGATTGAGAACGAAATCCATGATGATGCGGATGTCATGTTTCTTCGCATCGTTCGCCAGGCGCTGAAAATCTTTCAGCGTCCCATACATGGGATCTATATTTTCGTAATCGGAAACATCGTAGCCGAAATCCACTTGCGGCGATGGGTAGCAGGGACTTATCCAGATGGCATCTACTCCCAGATCCTTCAAATAATCCAGCTTGGAAGCGATGCCGTTGAGGTCCCCGATGCCGTCTCCGTTGCTATCGGCAAAACTGCGCGGGTAGATCTCATAGAAAACCGCATTCTGCCACCATGTATGACCTTCCGCATCCGTCGCCTGTTGCTGCGCTTGAGCGAGAGAAAGCGTGAAGCACACTGTGATGGCTAACAAGGCTACGACTCTAAAGTTTCGAGGCATTCGATCGATCTCCACGAATATTCAAAAGTTCGATATACAGCACAGCTTTTATCGGGCGGCAAAATGAAAGATGACCTTCGTCTGTGAATCGCTATCCGGCGCTGCGGCCGGAAGTTGCACACCGACTTTGGCCTCCTGAGCAGTTCCCTTCTCCAGTTCAGCGCCTTCAACAGAGCGTATCTGGCCTGGGTTCCACGCGGAGAGTTCATAAGTTTCTCCTGGAGCACCCGAAAGCAACACGCTCAAAGAATCACGCGACGGCGTCCACAATTCTGAGATCACTCGCAAACCGTGGCTTGTGCTGCCGAGTACTGGAAGAGTGACCGGTGCACTCAGCTCAAAATCGTTCGTCATCTGAATTTCAACGGTGCTCCGGCCCGCAGTGAGCGGGAGATTCACCAATATATGCTGATCCGAAGAATTTGCTTGCAGATGAAATGATAGCGGTCGCCCATCCAACTGAACTTTTACGATCCTGGCACGTAAACTTACCGCCGGCGAGAACTCCACCGAACAATTTTTTCCTATTCCAGTGGATTGCATCTCCAATCGAATACTGTCAGATGTCCGCCGATAATTCAGATTCAAGATTGCTGTTCCAAAACGCACGTTCTCAACAGAGAACGTATCCCACTCCGCAGGAACATGAGGAGTGAACTCTAAATGGCAAGTGGCCGCATCTGCTTGCAACCCAAGCAATCCGCTCAGCAGAGGACTCACCACCATGGCCGCCGACCAGATCTGATGCGGCGATCCCGTCGAAAGCGTTTGATAATACTTTCCGGAAAGCACTTCAGTGACATGGCCCAGCGATCCGTCCAATGCCAGCAATGCATTTGTGCGCAAGTTCGAATAGGCCGGCAGCGCCTGATGATAACGATATTCCCCAAGGGAAGCCCACCCGGTGAACAATGGCCACACCACTCCGTAGTGATACCCGCCGGGGTCATACTTCGGATCATGCGAGGACAGGATCCGCATTCCCCAGTCAGATTGATGATCGGGGCCAGCGAGAACCTGAATCATGCTTTGCGCATGATCTTCGTCGAGTTGTTGAAACCACATCGGTACAGCAGCCAAAACGCTGGCCACATCGATCCGGTTATTGTTGGCATCGACGGCGTAGTCATAAACCTTTTTTTCCGGAGCCCAGAAGGTTTTCTCCAGCGAAGGTTTTTCACGCGCGAATTCCTCCTCCAACTCTTTCGCAATATCTTCTTTTCCTAAAACGTGAGCCAGGTGTGAAAGCGCGCGTACAGCCTCGACTCCCAGCGATGCCTGGTAAAGCTCCATCCGTATGGGATAAAGTTTCCCGCCTTCGATCCATCCCGTACCAACATCCGCATTTTGGGCCAATCCATCCGCGTCGTAGGTCGATCGTAAAAACCCGTAGGCTCTCCAAAGGTTGTCCCACTTTTGTTGCGCGAATCCGTTATCGCCGCTGTGTATCACATAATCGTTCACCGCAATGATGAACAATGGCGTAGCGTCAGCCGAGGCGAACGCATAAGGAGTACTCTTGAACCAATCCAAAAAACTAGCGCTTTGCGAGATTTCGTGAGGAACCTTGCCGTCCGCGCGCTGATATTTGCTCAGAAATTCCAACGCTTGACGCGCAGTTGCAAAATCACCCTCTACATTCAGCGCCAACGATGTCCACTCCGCGTCACGGCCAAAAAACCAGCCGTAACCCGGGCGCTCATCCTCGCTTGAAGTACTGTATCCCGCAACCAAACCCTCGCCCAAAAATGGATTTTCGACCACGCCTTGCAGCATGCTCACTCTCGCCCAGTCGTAGGCTTTTTCGACTTGCGCATCGGGCAGTTTCAGGCTGATTGTACGATCCAAATAATCGCGGTAATACTGGGCGGAACTTTCCAGCAATTCCGCATGATCATTTTCCAGGTGATGGTACAGGTTTGCCAGCGACGCTCGATCTTCGATCGCTGCGGCAATGACAATGAGCTTGGTCTCACTGCCTTTGGTTGTCGGCCCCAGAAGCATCGCATCACGCTGTGAGGAAAAATAGTTGCTTGCGTATTCTTCTGAGACTTCCACGCCCGATGGAGAGCCAACCAGAGCCTCGAACTTCCCCGCCTCATCTCCGAAACGGAAAGCATGCAGATTCGCATCCCACTCTTCTGCAACTCCTCCAATATTTGCCGGCCATTCCAATTGGAAATCGCGGCTGAAAACTGCCTCGATTTCGAGAGGCTCGTTGGTGTCTACTGCAAATGCGATAACCGCGCCTTGCTCGTGCACTGGCACAAATAAAGTTTCGCGGACCGAAAAAATATCACTGGTGTAAACGATCGTGCTCGACTCGGGGTGGACAATCAAAGTGCGGGCAAGAGTTTCAGCGGGAATGATGGCTCCGCCCACGTGGAAACGCAAATGAAAATCGCGCAGGATTTTCAACGGGTAGACCCACGCCTCGAGCGTGCCCTGCTCGTTGCCGAAGAGCGCAGCACGTTTCCCTAAAGCCGACACAAATTCCCATGATCGAATGGGCCGCGAGAGTTCCAGCGATTGTTGCGGCGGAATGGCAAAAGCTGCGGCGCTGAAGAGGAGCAGGATGCAAACTGAACAAACCTTCTTCGCCACGTACCGCCGGAGTCGAAGTGGGCCGGAAAAGCAATTCATTAATCGAGCCGGCGTTCGCATGGCCCACAAAGTATAGTCTGGCCAGGGAGTTTTTGGAAGCTTTCAAGACAAGGCTGTTTTCAGATGACCCGATAGCTGCCAAACCATAACTCGACAGGGTAATTTTAAAACTGCTGAGGTTGGCAAACAAAGTGGCCGAAAGATGCAGTTTTAACAGCAATTGCCACCTTGAAGAGAAGGCGCGTAAATGAGAGAAGCAGTTTTTTCTTGACACTGGCGACCCCTTTAAAGCACGATGATCGCTTCGATTTGAACCGATTCATTTATTTTCAAATTCGAAGCCTTTCGGAACAAATTTTTCAAAAAGCACGCGGCCATCAAAAGGGGATGGGGGCATGATTCTAAAGTCCAGGTTGGTATGCATTTTTCTTTGCAGTGTTATTGCTGCGCTACCTCTTTTTGCACAAACTACCGGATCGATCACAGGCACAGTCATTGACGATACCGGCGCCGCAGTCGCCGGAGCGGAAGTTTCAGTGCTCAATCCAGCCACCGGGATTCGCCAGACCGCCAAATCAAATTCGACCGGCGAATATTTGATTGCCGGCCTCGGCGCAGCCGCCTACAACGTTACGATTACGGCGCCGGGCTTCAAAAAATTCGAGGCGAAAGGCGTGATTCTCCGCGTCGGTGAAAAAATTCGAGTAGATACCAAGTTAGTGATTGGTGCAGTGACCAGCGAGATTGTCGTGGAAGGAAGCTCGGTCGGGAAGGTAGAAACACAGTCCTCGGAACTGGCCGGAACAATTACAGGCGATCAGATCAGCCAACTCGAATTGAACGGACGTGATTTCACCACGCTCATCAAGCTTATTCCAGGGGTCAGCGATCAGACGGGACAAGACGATGGAACGGTCGGCCCCCAGGGTAGTGTTTCTTATGCTGTCAACGGCGGCCGAACTGAGTTCAACAACTGGCAGATCGATGGCGGTGAAGTACTCGACTCCGGCAGCAACGCCAACATCAACGTTTATCCGAACATCGATGCGCTTGCCGAAGTGCGTGTTCTCACGTCAACTTACGGGGCGCAATACGGGCGCAACGGATCCGGCACAATCGAAGCGGTAACAAAATCAGGCACTAACGCATTTCATGGCGAAGCTTTCGAATTTATACGCAACGCCGCGTTCAATGCACATAACTACTTCGATCTTCCTGGAACGCCAAAAACTTATTACAACAAAAACGACTTTGGCTACATTGTGGGCGGGCCGATCAAGAAAGATAAGCTGTTTTTCTTCTGGTCACAGGAATTCCGGCGCGAGAACGTTCCCTTTACTTATAACAATCTGAACGCATACGTGCCCAACGCCGCCGAGCGTGCGGGAAACTTCAATGATGTCTGCCCGGCGGCTGGAACTCCGTTCGAGAGGCCCAACGACAACGAACCGACCGGCCCTGGCGCCCCAGCGATCAGCCTGGATTGTCCTGCGTTTGGTGCGGCCCCAGCCGGATCGGATATTAACGGCAACCCTCTTTATGTCGGATTTCCGAATAATGCGATCCCCGGCAATCTTCTCGATCTGACCAACGCGAATCCACTTCTCGCCAACGTTCCCATGCCAAATGCAGGACATGCTTTTACGGGTACTCTTGGCGCGCCAATCAACTGGCACGAAGAACTAATCAAAATAGACGACCAGGTTAATTCAAAGATTCGTGTCAATGGCCGCTTCATTCACGATTCGTGGACACAGGACTTCCCTATTTCTCCCTGGTCCGGGTCAAGCCTCCCGGCCATTGGTGGAACATTGCAGGGACCGGGAATCAGCGTTGTGACCAGCTTAACGGCCACGCTCAGCCCATCGTTGTTGAACGAGTTTGTCTTCAGCTACGGGGCAAACCACTTACACCTCTTCAATACCGGCAACGCGTGGAGACGCCCCGCCAGTATGACCATGACGGGGATTTTTGAAAATGGGTTTAATGGAACAATTCCAGCCATTGGAATTGGTGGGCCTGACCACTTCGACTTTGCCATCGACCCTGGCTATTTGCCGTGGAGCAATTCGAATCCGACCTACAGCTTCCACGACAACCTGACGAAAAGCCTAGGTAAACACAACCTTCAATTTGGGGCTTATTTCGCTGCCATCGAAAAGAACGAGCCGGCGGAAGAGGAACCAAATGGCAGTCTTGGATACTATGGCAATCCCAATACTTATTACAGCGAACAAAGCCCGGCGAACGGCCCATTTTCCAGCACGGGCAATGGAGTGGCTGACTTGCTGGTTGGCTACATAAACACATTCGCTCAACCCAATCAGAATCAGAAATACTACAACCGTTACAAAGTTTTGGAACCCTACTTCCAGGACGACTGGCGTGCGACTCCGCGGCTAACACTGAACCTGGGTGTCCGCGTGAGCTTATATGGCACATATTACGAACGCTACAGACGTGCCTACAATTTCGATCCCAATGCCTACGTCGCGGCTGACGCCCCCACGGTCGATCCAAATAGCGGCTTCCTCGTTTTTGGCCCGGGACAAAGTGTTAACAACATGACGGGCATGGTGCACTGCGGCTTTAACGGGGTAAATAGCAGCTGCCAAAACGGCCACGTGTTCAATCCCGCGCCGCGAATTGGATTTGCTTTCGATCCGAAAGGCGACGGCAAAACGGCGATTCGCGGCGGTTACGGAATCTTCTTTGAACACGCAAATGGGAACGACGCCAATACCGAGTCGCTCGAGGGTAATCCGCCGGGCATCATCGCGCCGGTCCAATTCAACGTCTCGGGCTATACCAATATTGGTGGAGTAGATGCAAATAACCAGCCGTTACTCTATCCACTGGGCGGCGGTGTCAGTCAATTGACCTCCATCACAACCAAGACGCAGTGGCCATACGTTCAGCAATATCACCTTGACATACAGCGCGAGCTGGCTCGCAATACCTTACTGACGATCGCCTATGTCGGCAGCAAGGGAACGCATCTCTCACAACAGCTTGATCGCAATCAAATCCACTCCACTCCTGCCAGTCAAAATCCGTACAAGCCGGGGCAAATCATTACTGGCGCCGACTGCAACAATATAACGAACGACCCGCCCACTCTTGGTGACGGAATAACTCCTGTCACCGGGCAAGCCCTCATCAACCTTAACGTAGCTTGCGACGATGTCGTGACTCCGGACATATATCGTCCCTACCAGGGCTATGACTCAATTTACGGAATCATCGGTGGCGCAAACTCGAACTACAACGCGTTACAGGTTTCAGGCAGGCGGAATGCCGGCGGTTTGCAGCTCACCCTTGCCTATACTTATAGCCACTCGATCGATAACTCATCGGATCGTTACGACAGCGCATTTGTCGATTCCTACAACCTTTCGTCATATCGGGCCAGTTCATCGTACGATCAACGCCATATACTGACGGTTAGCTACATCTACGATCTCCCAATCCTGCGCCACTCGAACGGTTTGAAACAATCTATTCTCGGAGGCTGGCAGGTCTCAGGTATTACGACGGCGCAAACAGGCGACCCGACCACAATCGTTAACGGCGGCACTTACGACAACGCCGGCGTGGGCAACAATGTGGGCTCCGGTTCCTATGCGGACCTTGTTGGCGATCCTCACGGGCATAAACCGACCTTCAATGCAGTTACTGATGCAGTTTACGGGCCTCTGCTCGATAACCCGGGAGCATACTCTCAGCCCACGGGGCTTACGTTCGGCGATTCCGGCCGCAATTCTCTTGCCGGCCCTGGACGCGTCAATTTCGACATGGGACTTTTTAAACACTTCAAAGTGCACGAGTCGATGGCGTTCGAGTTCCGCGCTGAAGCTTTCAACGTCTTTAATCACCCGCAGTGGAGTGGAATCAACAATACTTCTTGCGGCTTGGAGGTCAATTCTGGGGCATCCGACTGCGTTAATGGCGACGCAGTTGGAGATGCACCCAACAGCTTCCTGCATCCCAGTGGCGCTCATAATGGCCGCATTGGTGAGTTTGGGCTAAAGTTTATTTTCTAGCCATGAGAGCTCAGGGCAGGCGATGGTGGAAGATCGCATTGCTGACAGCCGTGAGAGCAAGCTTGGGCCTGATTTTATCTTTCCTTCCGGGGCCACAACTGGCACATGCGGATGATTCACAATGGATTCGTCCCACAAAACCGGGGGATCCTCTGCTTTGGGGGCGCAAGGATGGGATCGTATTTGGATTGCCTTCGGAAAGAGGTTTGCCGGGCCCGCGCGGATTGGTCCGCGTAGGAGTAATCTCCCCCAAAAGCGGCGCTCCTGAACTTCTGAATTTTATTGCAGTCGAGCCAGTAGTAGTGGGCCACGGCAGCCGCGGAGATCGCATGGCATTCAGCGAATTGGAACCAAGCGAGATGGATGCGGGCATACAGGGCAAACGCCTATGGGTAGATGGTGATCCTTCTGGGCAGTTGGCTGGCACTTTTTCTGCGCTGCCAGACGGCCGAAAGACGATCGAGAAACTGACCGTGCGGATTGAAGTCGAACGCTTCAAGTCGAATGGAGCGCATGTGTATTTGATAGCTTCCATGGAGAGCGATCATCCGGGAGAACTTCACTTGGCTGTTTTTCGCTGTGAAGACAGCCCGGAAATCGAAGAACTGACTCTAACCGCAACCATGGGAAACTATGAGCGCTTACGCTGGCTATGGCTCAAAAACCAGATTGTGGATAGCCGCGAACTATATCGCGCTTATCGCGAGGATGATTTTGCGGAACATGAAACTTATCCGCTAAAGGAAATGCTGCGTACCTCCGAAGGCGATGCCATTGTCTTCTGCACATCGAATGAAGCTTTTCCGGAGGCCAATCATGGTTTTGCCGCGCCCGATCATTGGCGCTATCGACTGGGAAGGCTGACGCAGTATTGGAAAGTACCGGCATCGGAGATCGAGCCGAACCTTCGCGTCCGGGTCAATGGACGCAGAGTTTATTGGGCATCGCATGCACCTCTTGCGGGTGGCGTGGCTTTTGAGAATTTTGAAGTGCGGCAAAAATATAAGCCGGGGCAAACGTTTGTTTTCGGTGTCGTGGCCAAGGAACCGTGGGAAATTCGGCCGGCAGTCCGGTTTTTACCCAATCCGAAAAGTCCCGAGGTCAACTGAGATGCTCAGAATTCCCCTAGGCGTCACTCATCCCATTCGCGGCGGCGGCCATTAACATGATCCGCCGCCGGGAATTCGTGCGCGACACCGCGTTAGGAGCAGCGGCACTTTTGCTTGCCAAGCCAGCAAGATTGGCAAGCACCATCGTGCCGAGCATAGCTGACGCTCGCATCGAGATTTTGCTGGACGAAGCCCTGGGTACGATTTCCCCGAATATCTACGGACACTTTCTTGAGCACCTGGGCGGTGTTATCTACGATGGCGTCTGGGTCGGTGAGAATTCAAAAATCCCAAATATCAACGGCCTTCGTAAAGATCTCGTCGACGAGATGCGCAAAATCAAAGCTCCGGTTGTCCGCTATCCAGGCGGATGCTTCGCGGATAGTTACGACTGGCGCGACGGAGTTGGCCCAGCGGACAAGCGTCCGCGAAGAACTAATTTTTGGAACGAAGCCGAGACCAGCGCTTCGCCCGCAATTCACCGTTTCGAGTCCAACCGATTCGGTACAGACGAGTTTATGCGCTTCTGCAAAGCGGCCGGCTGTCAGCCCTATCTGGCTGCCAACGTTCGTAGCCTCCCGGCCGAGGTGTTTTACCGCTGGGTGGAATATTGCAACTCGCCTGCCGGTAGTACAACTCTGGCGGAAGCCCGCGCTGCTGCCGGCTCCGCCGAACCCTACGATGTCCGCTACTGGGGCGTAGGAAATGAATCTTGGGGGTGCGGCGGGAATTTTACGGCGCAGGAGTATGCCGTTGAGTTTCGCCGCTATACAACATGGTTGCCACAATATGGCCAACCGTTGTCGTTGATAGCCTCCGGTCCAAACTCCGACGACTGGCAATGGACGCGGGGGTTCTTTGAAGAGATTGCCCGCAAGGACAAAGAACTATTTAGCTCCATCTTCGGCTGGGCGCTCCACTACTATTCCTGGAACCTGAGCCGAGGACGCACAGAAGATTGGGATGAAGGTAAGGGCGACGCACTTAAGTTCGATGTTGTGGACTGGTATGAAGTACTGCACCAGGGCAATCGCCTCGAATCTCTCATCGAAGGTCACTGGCAAGCCATGGGCGAGTTTGATCCTGCACACCGGGTCAAGTTGGTAGTCGACGAATGGGGGCCATGGTACCGTCCCGGCAGTCAGCTCACGCCCGACAACTTTCTCGAGCAGACTCCCACGCTCAGGGACGCTGTGTTCAGCGCCATGACGCTCGATATGTTTAACCGGCATCCGGAAAAAATCACCCTGGCAAGCCCCGCCCAACTGATTAATTGTCTGAACAGTCTCTACCTCGCCCATGAAGATAAGTTTTGCGTAACGCCGGTAGGCCACGTTTTCGGCATGTACAGCGCACATCAAGGAGGCCAGTCCGTACGCACCATTGTTTCGGCTCCCAATGTCCACTATCTACGCGATGGCAAACCGGCAACGTTTTCGGGATTGCAGGGCTCCGCGTCCCTGCACGGCAAGGATCTAACGCTCACTGTAGTGAACCCAAGCGTCAACGAAATTCGCGAGACAGAAATCGTGATTCCAGGCGCTTCCATAAAATCAGGAGAAGCAACCACCCTTACCCATGCCGATCTTCATGCTCATAACACATTCGATCACCGGAATGAGGTGACGCCACAGGTCAAAACTTTGCCATCGACAGGACGGACGCTCACGGTCCAAATTCCACCTGCTTCCGTCACAAAACTGGAGTTCGCGCTTATGTGAGCAAGTATTCACAGTAGCTGAATCCTTCATCTTTTATGGCCACGATTGCAGAAGTAGCAAAACTCGCAGGAGCATCAACGGGAACAGTCTCCAACGTCATCCGGGGGACGGTTCGCGTAAGCCCCGCTCTGCGCGCGCGTGTCGAAGCCGCTATCCGCGATCTCGATTTTCACCCCAACGAAATAGCGCGCAGCCTGAAGGTGAACCAGACTTATATGTTGGGGATGGTGCTTCCTGACGTCACCAATCCTTTTTTCCCGCAAATTGTGCGGGGCGCGGAAGATCGCGCTTTGGAACGAGGATTTCTTCTGGTCACCGCAAATACCGACGAACAGATCGAACGCGAACTTCGAATCATTTCGGCCCTGCGTTCGCGCCGAGTGGATGGGATTTTGTTGGCTCCGACACATGGAAAAAACTCAGATCACATCCAGAGGACCTTGGAATCCGGAATTCCCGTTGTATGCCTCGATCGAGCGCCCGCTGGCATGAAGATCGACGCCGTGATGCTGGATAATGTACGCGGCTCGCAAGACTGCGTGCGTCATCTCATACGAACCGGCTATCGCACGATAGCAATTATCACCGGGCCGCTTGCATTGGGAGTAGCACGAGAACGTCTTCGCGGTTATGAAGAAGGACTGAGAGAAGCGCAGATTGAGATATCCAAAAATTTGATTCTGGAAGGGGACTTTCGCGAGAATTCCGGATACCATCTGGCGAAAGAACTTCTGTTGCAGTTCGCCAGGCCGTCCGCAATTTTGGTCTCCAACGGTGTCATGGCGTTAGGAGTATTGCAGGCCTTCGAAGAGCTGGGAGTGCGCTGCCCTGAAGATGTGGCGCTTGCAACATTTGACGATCTTGCCGGAGATCGTGCGTTTCACCCAAGACTCACAGTAATTGCCCAGCCAGGGTACGAAATGGGCGCGTGCGGGGCCACACTTCTTATGGACCGCATCGAGGGCAAGCCGGCCAAAAAACCATCCGTGGTGCGTGTAGCGCCGACTCTGATTGTGCGCGAGTCGACGCGATCGCAGTTTGCTCCCGAGAAAACTTCTTTGGTCCGAAACTCTGATCCCGCGCTGAGAACAGCCGTTCAAGATTCTTAAAGCTTATCCCGGCATCGTGGCCTTTGAGAGCGATTAGGGATGCTACGATGGAAGGCCGGAGTAAAACATTCCAGCTTCCAGTCAACTGCAAAGGCGTTCCGATCCTACCCACAATTGAGCCAGATATCTCAGGCTATCTTTGTACGTACGCGTTACCAAGTATTTTTTCCCGCCTTTAACTCGGAGTCTGTACTCTCCCGTTGGCAAAGGTTGGATCTCCTCCACAGCTGAAATATTCACGACGACCGAGCGGTGGATGCGGATAAAACCGTAGGGCTTGAGCTTCTCAGCCATGGATGAGAGGGACTCGCGCAGCAAATAGGGATTGGATGGGTGCAGCAACAAAACGTAATTACCTTCAGCTTGCACTGCCACGATCTCGGCTAAATCCAAGAAGAGGATTCTACCCTTCGCCTTGAACGCGATCCGTGGTACCTGTCGTTTAGCTATGACCTCCAACTGTCGCAGGACTCGGATGAGGTTTGTGTCATCAAGTCTGGTTACCGGAAACAATGATGTATCTGCAGGTTCGTATACCTCATCTTCTGCCGTCGATTCGAGAGTGGAATCACGTGTATTCTGGATGGAAATCGTATCTCTCCGTAGCGAGCTCGCCGAAACGTCGGCACTAGCGTGGGCAGTCTGTTGAACAGACGTCTCACGCGCAATAGCCTTCTGATCCTGAATCTCGCGGGCGCTCATGTTGAAATGCCTCGCATTGCCTCTTTCGTTTCGACTTTCTTTAATTGAAGCGAGATTGACGATTGCACTGCTTCTAGATAAAACCGATGCCAAGTTCTACGCCAGCCGCATCCGTCGCCCGCTTTGACCAAGATCACGCAATAGCGCTGCCGCATGCGGCCAAGGGCAGAACAGCCAGAATCAATGTAGATTCGGAAAATCAGGGTCGCGGAGGCTGTGGCACTGGTTTTCATGTCCTACATGACCGGCGCACGCGTTCCATCCGACCACTTGCCAACTGGTACAAAGAAGATGGTCTCCGGCTCCGGAAGCTCGCGAGTATCAAAGGCCACCGGCGATCCCGGCAGGTTCGCGCCCCAACTCGCTCCGGCTGTCTTTGGAAGATGGAACATCAAGTGGGGGAACCAATGTACGACCGCATCGTTAAGATACTGTTCCTTCGACATCATGTAAGACATTGCGCCAGGTTCCGGCGTCGGGAGTTCTTTGTTGGCAACCGCTGCCTTAACGCGCTCGAGCATCTGAGGATTGGACAATCCATCTAATGCCAGATCTGTCCGCTTAAATGTGTACGGCAGAATGGATCGTACAGCGGCCGCGTTGTAGCAGATGGGACTTCGATTCTTTGGATTCCAAAACTCGGGGTCGTCGAATGGCGACATCCACGCTCGTTCCACGATGCACACGAAGCCGTTCTTGCCTTTAACGGCAGTCTCGTAGCTGTGGCGGCCGAGAACCACGACCGTGGCGTCGTCTGATATGGATTTCGGAGCCGCGGTTCGCGCCAAAGCGATCTCAGCGTTCCGATCCGGCATAAGGTACTGATCGAGTGGAACCATGATGGGATACGATGATTTGGCATTCTGCGCATTGGTATGTTGCGCTTGAATTTGCAACGCAACACTCAGCAGGGCAAGCAGCACGATGGTTCCAGATGTGATCGTCTTGCCTATCCTTCGGTACATTAATCCTCCACTGTTGATATGAGCTTTCTCTTCACTTGAGCTTGGCAAAAAATAATTGAATGTCCTTCACCATCAGATCCGGCTGCTCCAGCGCGGCGAAGTGACCACCGCGCGGCATTTCAGTTCTCTGCACGACGTTGTAATTCAGGTCGATCCAGCGTTCGGGTGCAGCCACAACCTCCTTCGGAAACACGGCATAGGCCACGGGAGTGTTGATCCGCGCCGGAGCCTTGCCGCTATCTGAGAGTTGGTGCTCGCTATAGATGCGCAGGGAAGAGCCCACAGTCCCGGTGACCCAGTAAAGTGTCACATCGGTCAGGAACGTGTCGCGATCCACCGCGTGCAGAAAATCTCCATCATTGTCGGTGAGGTCCTGAAATCTCTCTGCCAGCCAGGCCAGCCACCCCACCGGCGAATCGGTCAGGGCATATGCCACTGTCTGCGGCTCGGACGACTGAAGGTTAAAGAACGTGCTTCTCCCTTCGTCCCACCAGGCGGTGTAACGCCGACGCTCATCAGGGGTCAGCTCTTTCATCGCATCGGCGCTGGGAGGTGGAACGGCAATAAGGTTCAAATGGAGTCCAATCACATGCGTCGGAGCCTGGCGCGCCATTTCTTCCGCGATTGTGCTGCCCCAATCGCCGCCCTGTATTCCGTACCTGGAATAGCCCAGACGATCCATTAGGACGTTGAGTGCTTTGGCCATTCTCTGCACGCCCCAACCCCGACTTTTCGTAGGTCCGGAAAACCCGAAGCCAGGAAGCGAAGGGACAACAACATCAAAAGCAGGTGTTATGTTGTCCTTCGGATGTGTGAGTGGTTCGATCAGAGCAAAGAATTCCAAAATCGAGCCCGGCCATCCGTGAATCAACATCACAGGTATGGCATCTGCTCTTGGCGATCGTTCGTGGATGAAATGGATCGTCTGGCCGTCGATCTCAGTCGTGAACTGATCGAATCGGTTGATCCGGGACTCCTCGGCGCGCCAGTCATAACTGTTCTGCCAATAGTCCGCGAGTTCGCGGACTTCGCTGATGTCAGCCCCGTATTCCCATCTTGTGCCCGGCAACTGGTCGGGCCACTTGGTCTCTGTCAAGCGACGCCGCAGATCGGTGAGCACGCTGTCCGGAACATGAACCTTGAAGGGCTTGATGGCTGCAGCATTTGCCGGTCCAGCCCGACCGTGGCTAGGTTGAATCGTAACGAGCACAACCAACACTGTGGCAACAGCACCAATTGCCCAACATTGTAGGGTCATTCGATTTCCTCCTCCGGCGCGGCACGGGAAAGCCCACTCGTTGAGGCTGCGCCAGGGGCCTCTCGCGCCTGAGCGAATTTCGATGCCGTATTCATCAGCGGTAGATTTCCAGATCGACGCCAACGCCATAGTACGAACCGGTCGGTATGCAATAATAGTGACGAACCACCGCTATCGCATACCCGATCATCCCCTTTTGCGGTTGCCCGGAGAGCGCAGGGACCGCAGCCAGCCCACGATGTTTTTGATGCCCGCTCTCATCACTTTCGCATCCTGAGCATTCTTCGCCAACGACACGTAGCCTTCGAGCGTCGCGATCAGAAAGCCAGCGGTCTCCTCCGGTTCCACATCCCGGCGTACCCGTCCGCGGGCCTGTCCCTCTCTTAAAGCGGAGGCAATGCTATCCTGCCAGGCGTGGAACACCATTGCCAAACGGTTGCGGAACCCCTCGTCAAGGGAAGACATTTCCTGAGCCAGATTGTTCAGCGGACAGCCGCCCCGGACGTCCGCGGGCCGAACTGATTCACCTTGAACAATGCCGATCAAAGTATCGATAGGGTCCTTGCCGCTCTGCAGCGGACGCGACCACTTGGCGTGGAGGTTGGGCGCGATGACCTCGTCGACGACAGCGTATCCCAAGCCGTCCTTGCTTTTGAAGTGGTAGTAGAGAGCTCCCTTGGTGACGCCAGCTGCGGCCAGAATTGTGTCCAGGCCGGTACTCTGGAAACCCGATCGATAGATTTCGCGGAATGCCGCCTGCAGCAAGCACTCCCGCGTGCGCTCAGGATCCCGCTGTCCGGTCGCGCTGCGGAGCTTATTCCTACGCGCTGCCAACATACCAACCAGTATGTATGATATTGAACCACGAGTCAATCGAAATCGGGCCGGGCTGACCCGCTCCGGAGCTGCGCCCGTTCTCGATTTTCGTAACCTTTCCTCCGGTTTGTTATGAAAAAAGGGAGAAGAAACAGATCGGTCAGTACCGGGATCGTCCCCGGATGTTGTTAGTCCGTCACTCTGTTACGAAGTCCGAAATGTCTGGGCTGTTGTGTCGTGTAATTGTTGTGAAGCCGGAACTCCACATGCTTCCTCATCTGTGACTGACTCGCCGCAGTAAGTGCTGTGCACTCACGCCGCGGGGACATTCAACTCGGAAATACCAAACGATCCCGAAAGGTTAGGTTCACAATGCTGAACTGCAATCTCAGTGATTCGCATTCTCGATTTAAATGGCTGGCGTTTGTTTTTGCGCTCGCTTGTTTTTCGTGCGCAGCATTCGCGCAGACTACTGTCTCTTCAGGCAGCATCGTCGGCACGGTAACCGACCCCACGGGTGCGGTTGTAAGTGGCGCCAAAGTAGTCATCACCAACACCGGAACAGGTCAGGCTCTCAATCTGACTGTAAGCGCTGCGGGTACGTATGCATCGGGCGCACTGGATCCTGGCAGCTACAAAGTGCAGGTTTCGGCCAGAGGCTTCAGCCGTGTCAGCGAAACGATTACAGTGGAAGTGGGCAACACAGCTTCAGCCAATATCAAGCTGCAACTTGGCCAGGAGAGCCAGGTCATTGAGGTGCAGGCCAGCGCGGTCGCGGTTAACACCGAACAGGCTGAAGTGCAGGGCGTTCTGAATTCGGACCAGATTGCGAACCTGCCGGTGAACGGCCGCAACTTCCTGGATCTGGCGCAGCTTGAACCCGGCGTGCAAATTCAGGACGGGCAGAACTTTGACCCGACCAAGGCCGGTTACTCTTCGATCTCATTTGGTGGCCGTTTCGGCCGAACCGCCCGCATCAACGTGGACGGCGTTGACATCAGCGACGAGACGGTCGGCACCACCACCTCCAACATCCCGGCCAGCGCAATCGACGAATTCCAGCTTGGCCAGTCTTCGCTCGACCTTTCCCAGGATTTGACCTCTTCGGGCGCGGTCAACGTGACCACCAAGTCCGGAACTAACAACCTCCACGGTGAGGCGTTCGGCTTCATTCGCGACCACAGCTTCGCAGCCGACGCACCTGGCGGCCACGATTATCCGTTTCAGCGCGAGCAATTCGGGGGCGACGTGGGCGGAGCCATCATCAAGAACAAGTTGTTCTTCTTCGCCGATGGTGAGCGCACCAAGCAGGATGGCTTTGCTGCAGTTAGTTTGGCCGGCTCCCCGTTCGCAAGTTTGAGCGGCGGCTTCAGCCAGCCTTTCCGCGAAGGCAACCTCTTGGGGAAAATCGATTACAACTTCGGCAACGGCGCGAAGGCTTTCTACCGTTACTCCTACTTCGAGAACTCGCTGTTTGCCACGTTCGGATTCGGTTTCCAGGTGTATGACAACAAGGACTATACCCGGACGCACGTGCTGGGCGTGGACTTCACCACGGGTAGCTACTCGCATAGCTTCCGCTACTCGTTCCTGAAATTCCAGAACCAAATCAAGGACGTAACTTCAGGCAACAGTGCTCTTCCATTTAGTAGCACTGGATTGGAGATTGGCGACACGACCCAGTCCTTGTTTGGACCAAACTTGTTGGCTCCGCAAAGCACTCCCCAGCAGAACAACGAATTGAAGTACGACGGCAGCAAGATGCTGCACTCCCATACCATTCGTTATGGGGCATCGCTCAACCATATTCAGGGCGGCGGCTTTGCCGATTTCTTCGGCACCGCGCCGCGGGTTCGCTTCAGTGTGTCGTCGACCAACTGCGGGACCTCCGGAACCGAACTGTGCTCGGATTTCGCCGCGGCTGGACCTTATCCGGGTGGCTCCGCCAATCCTTTGAACTACCCTGTCAACCGGCTTACCGTCGGCAACGGGCAGGGCTTCAACACGCTTCAACCGGCTTTAGGATTCCCCGCTGGCGGACTGGGACCGGATAACCGTATCGGTCTCTACTTGGGCGACAGCTGGAAGATTAAGCCCAACTTCACCCTCGCCGTCGGCGTGCGCTACGACCGCGATAGTGGCCGTACCGACAGCGATCTACCCGCCATTCCAGAAATCAATGCCGCTTTCCCCGGCTATGGAAACCCGATTAAGCAGGCCAACCTCAATTTCGCGCCCCAGTTAGGCTTTGCCTGGGACCCCATGAAGAACGGCAAGACCGTGATTCGCGGCGGCGCCGGCCTCTATTTCGAAAACGCAATTTTCAACAACGTTCTGTTTGATCGGCCGTTGCGCTTGCAAACCGGAGCTTTCAACCAGACAACATTAGCATGTACCAACGGCGTTGCGCAGGGCGTTCCGGTAGCCGGCGGATCGATAGCGCCGGGCCAACAAGGCTCAACTGATTTTTGCAGCAACAGCAATCGCATCGGCGACGCGATTCCAGAGATCCTTTCGTACTGGAACCAGGTGAAGGCTGGGAATCCGTTTAATCTGCAGGCTCCCAACCCCAGTTACATCGGCAACCTCCTGAGTGCCGGTATAGGCACGAATGGCGCGAGCGCCCTGTTGGACCCCAATTACAAGACGCCGCGCTCGTTGCAGTTGAACTTCGGCGTTCAGCGTGAAATCCGCCAGGGCATGGTATTCACCGCCGATTACTTGCGCAACGTGGAAACGCGCACATTAGCCGGTATTGACGTCAACCGTGTAGGCGACGCCAGCGTCTTTAACGCAGCGGGTGCTAATGCTGCCGTTGCGGCTACTAACGCCTCGTTCGGTTGCACAACAGTGGATTGTTCAATCGGAAAGGGCGCGACCATGGTTGATTTCGCCAACAACGGCCTCGGCAGCTCGGTCGACATCGGCGCAGGCTGCACGTCCGTTAATGGAATCGGGCACCCGTGCGGTTTTGGAGGAACGAATCAAAGCCAGTCGCAAATGTTCTTCCTCGAACCCATAGGACGCTCGGTTTATAACGCTCTGCAGATGTCGTTGAAGCAAAATGTGAGCCACCCCTTGCGCGGAATCAAAGCGGCGAACTTCCAGGTGTCCTACAGCCTGTCGCGCTTCGCTAACACTGGTGGCACACAAGCTACCGGAACACCAACAGACAACGATTTAGACTTTGTCGTGACCGCCCCCGACAACAACAACCCTGGGCGGTACTTCGGGCCTTCGCTGCTGGATCGCACCCACCAGCTATCTTTTGGCGGGTACGTAACCGTACCAGCAGGATTTCGCATTGGGCTGATCTCCCACTTCTACAGCCCATTGGCGAGTTCGATTGATGCTGCCAATACAGGCTCGGCCGGCGAAATCTTCCGGACCGACTTTACCGGGGACGGAACCATTCAAGATCCTCTCCCGGGGACAAAGTTCGGCTCGTTTGACCGCAGCGTCAACGCTGCCGGTCTCACTAACCTGATCAACAACTACAACACTACCCAGGCAAATCAGGCGACACCTGCGGGTAAGACCTTGATCTCCAACGGTGTCATGAGCCTTGCGCAGCTGCAAGCCTTGGGTGGCGTATCTCCGGTCATTTGCCCACCGCCGCCGACTTCGCAAGCCGGTTGCAACAATGATCCCGGCAGCCAGGTAAATTTCGGATGGCTCCGAGCCACCGACTTGAAGCTGGCGTGGACGCACACGATCAAGGAGCGGTTCACCGTCGAACCCAGCGTGGGCATCTACAACCTGTTCAACTTCGCCAACTTCAACCTGCCGCCGAATACCATGTTCGGTGTCTTGAACGGCCCAGGAACGGGATCGATTAACGGAACCACGCGGTCAGATGAAGAAGCGTATCGGGTCGGCAACGGCACCGGCGTTTATTCGCTCGGCTCGCAACGGCAAATTGAATTCGGCTTGCGGCTAACTTTCTAACACTCGCTAAAGCCGAAGAGAAACAAAGCCGCCGGTTCCGAACCGGCGGCTTTTTTGACGCCCAGAGCTCCATCGAACTTCGTTTCGGAGAGGTGCACCAGAGTTCTATAGCAATCAGTAAGAACAGTCAAGACGGCCCTGATTCGGGAGTGGCTCAGTTTGAGCCACTCCCCGCTGCACGGCACACCAGATTATGATCGAGTAACTCGCGTGGCTAGACAAATCCAACCTAGGAATCCGATGAATCCCGAAAAGTCGGCTTATGAGAAGTGATGGAGAGCGGGTAGGATTTCAAGCAGGTGCTGAACGACCCGAAAGGTGTGTATGAGTGCCATTGTTGGAAAGAGGATCGCCATTGTCGGCGGGGGGCCAGGCGGACTCACGCTGGCCCGGTTACTGCAGCAAAGCGGTGCGCAGGTTTCCGTGTATGAGCGTGATCAGAGCCGCAGCGCCCGAGTTCAGGGCAGCGCATTAGACCTCCATGAAAACTCCGGACTAGCGGCACTGGAAACTGCCGGCCTGATAGATGCGTTCTGGGCCAATCACCGGCCGGATCTTGATCGTCTTCGCCTTACCGATGCCAAGGGAACGGTTCTCCACGATCATTCCCGCCGCATGTCCGGTGCCGGGAAACGTCCTGAGATCGAGCGTGGTCCATTGCGCGATCTTCTGCTCGATTCACTTCAACCCAACACAGTTCAGTGGGACTGCAAGCTCGAGTCTGCAGAGTTGCAGGGCGAGCAGGTCTTGTTACGTTTTGCGAGCGGACAGATTGCACTGGCCGATATCGCGGTTGGCTGCGACGGGGCGAACTCCCGCTTGCGTGAGCTGGTCACTCCCATTCGGCCAGAGTACGTCGGGGTGTCGCTCATAGAGGGTCTCGTTCCTGGAGCAAAGCAGATGATCCCGGAGTTGTGGGATCTTCTCGGCGGATCAGCACTGATCGCTCTGGGAGGCGAAAGAACCATCGGCATGGGTACCAAGCCTGACGGCAGCGTGCTGTTCTACGCAGGAGTGAAGACCCGTGGCGACTGCGCGAGGCGTAGCTTCGAAGAGGCAATCGGCCCGGACCAGCGAGTGGCATGGTTCCACGCCAACTTCCAGGGGTGGAGCGAGATATGGGATCCTCTTTTCAAGGACGCCGCGTCGATGGTCTGGCGCCCGCTGCTCGTTTGCCCGACAGATCAGCATTGGGAGCCGAAGCGCAACGTCACGTTGATCGGCGATGCTGCGCATGTGATGCCGCCGTACGCAGGCGAGGGCGTAAACATGGCGATGCTCGACGCCCTGGTACTGTCACGGCTCCTTCTCAGCCAAGACACATCCTCTGACGCGATCGCGGCGTACGAAGCCGAAATGTTTGCCCGCATGCGGCACATGACGGAAGACACGATGGTGAACACAGAGATGTTCTACGCACCAGATGCCTCCGACCGCGTTGTGGCTCTGTTTCGCAGCTTTGACGCAGCCGAGGCGATTCCGCCAACAGCAGAAGCTTGATGCGAGCCGTTCATCTCAGAAGGCGGAGCGGCACTTCGACAATTCCTTGAGTAAGGCCAAACGCGATGCTCGCTTTTGCAGCGGAGTTTGACCGCCGCCCTAATCGGATTGATACCACGAAGTCGGCTTGTTGGAAGTGATCTTCGCACTGGCATCTGAGTACCAGAGGCTCGTGCATCCAACACTAGCCATCTTATTCTATTGTGTTATCATTCGTGCCTTCGGCGCATTTCCTACGAGGTCTCTTTTACGGGAGATCGGCCATGCAAAGAGCGCTCTATGTCGCAGCACGCCTAATGGTGGTCGTGCTATCGGTAGTATCTCCAGTTGTTTTCCAGGCACAGACTCCCAAGTCGTTCTCGCCCCCGACAATAATGACGATCAGCAGTGTTTCAAGCGGAATGTGTCTCGAACCCATGAACAATTCCATGGAAAAGGGCGCAGCGATCGTCCAGGAGCCATGCACCGGGTCTCCTCAGCAAATATGGGTCTGGGCTATTCCGTATGGGCTGAATGGTAGTTATTTGATGAATGGCCTCAGCGGCTTTTGCCTGGACGCTCTGGGCCCCACGCACAACGAAACGCCAGTGCAGTGGACCTGCGCCAACCCCGAAAGCCAGATCCCGATGCGCAACGAAAATTGGGAAGCCGTGGGAACTTCTCAAGATCAGGGAGTGTTGAAATCATCGATCTCCGGCGACTGCCTGGACACAGGAGGAAACAGCACTCCGGGATTCGCCATGCGGATTTACAGCTGCAATAATTCGGCCTCAGAGATATGGCATTTTCAGTCACAGACTCCCCCCCCACCGCTGGCGCCCCCGCCAATCGAGATCAGCAGCGTTTTGGACGGAATGTGTCTCCAACCAATGAACAAGTCGCTGGAGCCGGGCGCGGCCATCGTCCAGCAGGCATGCACCGGGTTTCCCGAGCAAATATGGTTTTGGATGACCCTGCCCAATGGAGTATCTCATTTGATGAATGGCCTCAGCGGTCTTTGCCTGGACGCTCGAGGCGCCGCGGCCAACAGCACGCCAGTGCAGCAATGGGCGTGCCCCGGCCCTGGCCAACTCCAAATTAGCAACGAAAACTGGGAAGCCGTTGGAAGCTCGAGCAAGGAAACCTTGAAATCACGGGTCTCCGGCACCACTAAATACTGCCTGGACGTACCCGAAGGAAACAAAAATCCGGGAGTCGCTATGTGGATTTACAACTGCAATAATGGAGCCTCGCAGCAATGGCGGTTCCAGTCACAGTCTCCCCCACCCGGAACGTTGGCATCCCCGCCAATAAGGATTCGCAGCGCTTCGGGCGGAATGTGTCTCCAACCGATGAACAAATCGATGGAACCGGGCGCGGCCATCGTAGAGGAGGCATGCAACGAGCTTCCTGAGCAAATATGGATCTGGATGACTCTCCCGAATGGAGTATCTCATTTAATGAACGGCCTCAGCGGTCTTTGCCTGGACGCTCGAGGTGCGGCAGCTGACAGTACGCCAGTGCAGCAGTGGTCGTGCAATCAAATTAGCAACGAAAACTGGGAAGCCGCGACAGCTGTTGGAACCCCGGATAAGGAAATCTTGAAATCACGCGTCTCCGGCACCAGTGACTACTGCCTGGAAGGAGGAAACACCCCGGGATTCGCTGTGCACCTCGACACTTGTAATAATTCGACTTCGCAGATATGGCACCTGGGCGGTCAGTCCACAGTTGTACCCAACGTGTTTGGTTGGCAGACGGTTTCGGCCGCAAATTGGATTGAAGGGTTTAGTCTTGCTCCACAGTTGCAATTGCCTGCATCGAGGAGCTTATGCAACTCAAACACCGCGGGTAGGGTCGTGGGACAGTTTCCGGCATCCGGAACTCCGGCGCTCCGCAATTCGGCCGTGACCCTATACTTTTGCCCCTCCTCATAAACGAGTACAAAATGCAACGCCTCCCGATCAGCAGAAGAAGAGTACCTCACCGCATCACCTGCCTGCTAAGCAGTTGCGGTTGGTTCCCTGGGCAGGGATGGTCAGCGGTACACGCGTGTGTGAAATAGAAGTGGTTGTTGTCTGGCAATGTGATCACTCCATCTTGTTTGCCGCCCTGAAAATTACCGATCGGTAGGATCTGGATAAAACTGGAGGATGTACCGAGGGGTAACCACGCGCTGCTGGTCCCGGGCGAGGTGTACTGCAACTGAAACTGCAGTGGAGTTCCAGGTGGCGGGGGGTTTGGATCGGAAATCAGATTTGAGCGGGCGAGCTGAGTATAGCCCTGGCCATCGAAATCGCCCGTCACACTTCCGCTCATGGAATCCACCGGGGCCTCTCCGGGGATGTCGGCCCAGGATTTCATGTCCAATTCCGTCACTTGCCATCGCCCCTTCTGCACACGCAGGATCTGTGTCTGTGTTTTACCTGTGTTAGTGAAATGACCGAAGCGGAGATTGGGAATCGTGTCCGGATAGGACACCGGCCATTTTTGCCAGTTCTGTCCCCCTGGGGCCCAAAACCATTGCGTGCCCGTGGCCAGCAGGAGATCGCTGCGTCCGTCGCCGTCAAAATCGCCGACTGCCAAATCGGCTAGGGGCCACGCGGTCTGGTTGATGGTTTGCCATGCCGAGACACCTGCCCACGAGACATCAATGTTGGGGCCGTGAACGGCGAGCACGTCCGTACGACCGTCTCCGTCAAAATCACCCAAGAGAAGGGCGCTCGCTGGATCGGATGCACGATTGAGGTAGCGCCATTCCGCCTGCCCGCCGGAGGAGTAGTACCAGGCTGCTCCCGTCGCCAGGAAAACGTCATCGATTCCGTCGCCGTCGAAATCTCCGGCCAGGAGCAGTCCCTGTGTCGGGTCCTGGGCGTTGAAACTGTTGGGGCCGTACTGGACAGGAGGGGTAACTGACCCGTCCGTGGAATTGACCCGAATCGCATTTCCTTGGGGCTGAAGGAATACATTGTTGTGAATTGCGATAAAGCGACAGGAAGAGCCACGCTGGTTCACATTGGCTTCGAAGTTGCCTACGACCCCTCCGGCAATTGTTTCGTCGGTCTTGAGAAATGTGTTCCAGCCGACGTCAAAGTAATCGCCGGTCAGCCCTGCGTCCCAGCTGCTCTTATCATTTGTGAAACTGAAACTACCGTGCATGTCCACGTCGTCACTGGAACTCTTCCCCGTTTCGGTCAAGAACAGGTTGTCCATAGCCGCGTACCCTCCAAGACAGCCACCTTCACGTGAGGACACGGGTTGAAGTTGATTTGCCCCTCCGTAGAATACGTTCGCGCGGATTTGAGAAAACATAGCGCCACCCGAGTTGACCCCGGTCTGGTTGTTATGCAGAAAGTTCCCAACCGTCAGCGCTGCGGGCGTGTCCGTTGGAAGCCCAGGTGGGGTAGTGGGATTTGGCTGAGCGTTATGGTTGGGGTCTGCGACAAAGACTCCGGGATCGTTTGGCCAGTGAGAAATCTCCATATGGTCGACCCAGACGGTCGGCAAGTTCGCAGACGAATCGTCGTGACTGATCTCAATAGCGGGCTCTGGCTTTTCTGCGTTTTTGATGAATGTCTCGCAGCGTGAATCTCCGTCGGGGCCATGCAGCCGGAACCCGGTAAAGCGTACCGCTTTACCGGTAGCGAAAAAGAAGGGATTATCTCCACCCGGAGATTCTTCCAGAGGTGCGACACACGCCAGGATTTGCGGCCCATTAAATGTCTGACTCCGGTAGCCGCGGATGGTGGTCCCATCAACCACTATGTTAATGCTGGACAACTGGGTCGTCACCAAGTCTTGGGAAGGATTGATTTGGACAACTGTTCCCCAGCCGCACTTCGCCGCGGCGATCAGGTCGTTCTCGTTTGTAACGCTCAGAAATCCTGATGTGGGCGCCGCAGCGGAGCCATCGACCGCATCGAACCGGAAATACCGCGCATCGAGGCGCAACGGTTCCTCTTCCCCAAGCACGCGCGACGCGACGACGAGCGGCGTCTGCGGAACCGTTGATCCATTCTGGCGCTCGATGACGAAGTCACGCATCACCTTGTCGGATGTTTGCGAACCCATCAGGATCGCATCCCCGTCGACTGCAAATCGCTGCGCGGGAAAAAGCGGATTACAGGTCTGAAGCTCGAGCGCCGCACTTGGAGCTACCGCCCCACCGTGAACGCCAATGCAAAATTCGGCGTTCGTAACCCGTGTCGTGGGTTGGACGGAAAGCCCCACGTCGTGGTCATTATCATTGCTGACGATTTCCGCCACCTGGATTTGTTGCCCGACACTGTGGTTGCACGTATTGATAACAACTGGTGTGCCTGCTGCCCAGGACTGGGGCGGTCCGGCATCAATGCAGCGACCACCACCGAGATTGTTGAAATTACCGCCGAGGTCGTGGATATAGAACCGGTTGGCTGGCAATGGAGCATTGGCCGGACAGATATTGCCGCTTTGCGCCCCAGCATTTCGTGGCCAGAACGAGACGATGATGGCCGCGAGCAATCCTTGCTGTAAGACCTTAACGCATTGCTTTGTGAGATCGTGTCGGCAATGCGCGAGTAGCTCACGCTGCCAGTCCTCAACGAAACGGCTTGGGGATCCTGAAACTTGTGGATTGCCGCTCGCGCAACCGTTATTTTCTCGGCGCCAACCTACAAAAAACCGACGCAGAAGTGCCACGGAGCACCGCCTTGTATTGAATTTTCCAGGGGACGCGAGAAGACGGCGGAATTGTTGCACAGCCAACTACGACTGACAAGGCTAAACTTCGACCCTATAGGAGTCAATCGCCAGCCAAGCGTGCCGCTTGCGTTATGAGGTAGTTGCGTTCCGGGATGCTCGTGGTCCGTGCGGCCGCAATTCGGTAGTGTTTGATGGCGGCTTGATGATCGCCCAGCTTTTCAAGTAAATGGGCGCGAACAGCGTCGAGACGATAGTGATCGGCAACACGCGGATCGCTGTCGAGAGCCTGAAGCAGTTCGAGCCCTTTGGCAGGGCCGTGCACCATCGCCCCTGCGATTGCGTGATTGAGAGTGACCATGGGACTGGGGGCGACTCGTTTGAGCAACTCATACAGAGCCAGGATTTGCGGCCAGTCCGTGTCCTCTACTTTTGCAGCCTCGTCGTGAACAGCGGCAATGGCTGCCTGAAGCTGATACAAGCCCACTGATGCTTTCGACAGGGCTGAAGTGAGAAGTTCAATTCCTTCGGAGATCTCCGCGCGATCCCATAAACTTCGATCTTGTTTATCCAGCGGAATGAGTTCTTCTTCCGCCCCGGTTCGGGCTGCGCGGCGCGCGTCCGTCAAAAGCATCAGAGCCAAAAGCCCGGTAACCTCGGCATTATCGGGGAGCAGAGTTTTCGTATTGCGGATCAAGCGGATCGCTTCGCGGGCCAAGTCGAGCCGCTGCAGATGCGACCCGATGCTGCTGGCATATCCCTCGCTGAAGATCAGATAGAGCACATGCAGAACTGCGGGGAGCCGTTCGATTCGCTCGGGCTGAGAAGGCAGACGGAAGGGTATGCCGGAAGCTTTGATGGTTTGCTTCGCGCGGCTGATCCTCTGCGCCATTGTGGCCTCGGGAACCATGAAAGCATTCGCGATTTCAGCCGTGGTCAGGCCGCCAACCGCCCGCAGTGTGAGAGCGATTGCCGAGGATGGGGTGAGAGCGGGATGGCAGCACATGAAGAGCAAGACAAGCGTGTCGCCTGGATCCATGTCAGACTCCATCTCGAGGAGGGATGTCAAAGTTTCCGCTTCCGCGGCCACTGCCGATTCCCTGTCGCGGCGGGCAATGTCGCTGCGCATCTGGTCCGTCATGCGACGGCACGCCACCTGCATCAGCCAGCCTCGGGGATTTGCGGGAACACCCTCCTTCGGCCATTGGGAAAAAGCCGCGATCATGGCGTCTTGCACCGCGTCCTCGGCCGAAGAGAAATCCCGGAAACGGCGAGCGATGGCGCCGAGCACCTGCGGCGCAAGTTCACGCAACAGATGCTCGAACGGAACTTCGTGTGAATGGTTTGCCATCTCGGTTTCTTTTGCCGAATTGTCAGAGGCCCAAATCCGCGTGGCCGCTCAGAACAGGCCGCACTTCGATGGGCATGTTGGCGGGTTGTGCCCGAGCGCCCGGCGCTTGTGAGACCCGCGCCGCAATCTTGTATGCCTGTTCCGGGCTCTCCACATCGATGATCCAATATCCTGCGAGAAACTCTTTCGATTCTGGAAAGACGCCGTCGGTGACCGGTTCTCCGTCTTTTCCAGCCCGAACGAGCCTGGCCTGACTGGGCCACCCCAGACCCTCGGTCGAGACGAATACACCTGAATCCTTAAGTTCTTTGCTGAATGCGCGCATGAAAGCCACATTTGCCTGCAAATCTTCCTTCGACCACTCGGCGTATTTGTCGAAATCGGACTTCTTACCCGTCATCATCAAAATGTATTTCATTTTTCTTCCTCCGTTAAGTGTGGCGGCCCTTCTCGCGCCACCGTGGACACGTGCGTTCATCGCGATGCGGATTCATAGGTTGCGAACTGGCGCACCTCAATCGGAATGTTCGAGGATGCGGCGGAAATCCGTCCCGCAATGGCATAGGCGCGTTCTGGGTTTGGAACATCGACGATCCAATACCCCAACAGGAATTCTTTCGCTTCCGGAAAAATTCCGTCGGTAACTGGGACTCCGTTCTTCTCGCCGCGCACGACCTTGGCCTCCTTCGGTCCAACCAAGCCCTGCGTGGCGACAAATTCCCCGGACTCGGAAAGATCCTTGCTGATGCGATGGAGAATCGCCATATGCGCCTCGATATCCTGTTTCGGCCGGGTGCGGTATCCCTCAACGCCCGCGGCGGTGGCCGACATGAGTAGGATGTATTTCATCTTCGTTGCTCCTTTCTTTTCTCATCTTCCTTCTACTTACTGCTGCTGATATTTGTTGTTGCTTCTACTTACTGTCGGTGTGAAACATCCATCGGACGCCAAACTGATCATTCAGCGCCCCATAGGCGCCAAAGAATTGCTGGTTGAGAGGATCAGTGATCTCGCCTCCCGCAGAAAGTTTTTCGAATAGCGATTTCAATTCCTGGAATGTCCCTCCGCTGAGATAGAGGCAGGCGGTGTTGCCGCGAACCGGCGTCCGGTCCGGCCGCAGCCAGTCCGATGCCGAAATATCGACGTTGCTGCCCCGCAAGCGGGCATTTAAAACCTTGTCGTGTTGGAATTCGGGCATTCCCTCCTTCGCGGGAGTGTCTTTCACCCGCGTCAGGGATAGCTCTCCTCCGAGACAGGATCGGTAAAACTCCATGGCCTGCCGGCAATTTCCGTCGAATAGCAAGTATGAGCTCAGAGTCGTCATTTCCGTTTCCTTTCTGATTATGGCGCCTGTAATCTGCGCCTTCATCGTGTAGTCGGAGCTGTCCCGCTATTCTCTACATCTTCTTCGAAAATATTAAATGGACCAAAAATCGCTACCCGAGTTCGCCAGACACTTCTGGCGCGATACTCGGGGCAGAAGGGGGGATGGATCTTTTCCTCAAAACGCGCTCGCAGTGAGCATCTGACAACGGTCGCCAAACAGTTCGAGAAAACCAGAAAGGAGGCTGGGTTGCCAATTGACCTCGCCCTCTATTGCGCGCGTCATGGCTTTGGAACTGAAATGTATCGGGCGACAAAAAACCTGTTCGCAGTCATGCACGTCATGGGACACACGACCGTGAGCACAACCATGAAGTACCAGCACCAAAACATCGGTGAGGTGGCCGAGGTGCCAGCCGTCGAGTGCGTTAAAGAGACAAAAAGGACACAATCGGTGGAATAGGAATAGAGCCGAAGCTGCCAAGTGCTTGAAAAGATGGTGAGCGCGGTAGGAATCGAACCCACAACCTACTGATGGAACGCTAGCTTAACTAAATCAATGGTTTCAGCGACTTCCAAGCGTTCCAAGTAGGCAGTTTGACGCAATTTCAAGCAGGTTTGCTACCAACGTCAACCTTCCACTGTCAGTACATCGCGAAGGATACGCACAATAATGATATGACGAGGGTCATTTATTCGAAGGCGGAGTTCGTTTCAGTACGGAACGCTACTACCAGATGAGTCGATAACTTCGCTCAATGCGCACTGTCCGGCTGATTGTCTAAGAAACTTCGTCCCCAATGCCACATCGCATCCACGATGGGCTTTAAGGTTTCGCCACTCTTCGAAATCGAGTACTCAACTTTTGGCGGCACTTCAGCGTAGACCTTGCGCTCAATAACGCCGTCTTCTTCCAACTCACGCAACTGCATGGTGAGCATGCGCTGGGTTGTAGCCGGCAGGAGTTTGCGAAGTTCGCCAAACCTTTTCGTACCCGTGAAGAGGATGAAGAGAATTTTGCCCTTCCACTTGCCTCCGACTACTTCGGTGCAGGCCTCGACAGGGCATCCCATGCGGTCATACGTTCGGTGTCTCATCGTTTTCTCCCATTAGGCACATTTGTGATACTACGGTAGAAAATTGTGCCTACTTGTATCTATCGCTAGTACTGCATAAGCTTATCTCAAGGACGGAAAGAGCACACAAGATTCTTTCCGCGAGGTTAATAAATGCTCAAAGGAATTGATCCCATCCTGACCCCTGATGTGCTGCACGCACTGTGTTCCATGGGCCACGGGGATGAGGTTGCCATCGTGGACGCACACTATCCGGCCGATGCAGCCGGACGCAGCTCCAGCATCGGCAGGGTGTTGCGTCTGGATGGTGTAGACAGCGCTCGCGCGATTCGCGCGGTCCTTTCAGTGCTCCCATTGGACAGTTTCGTGTCTCATCCTGCCGAACGCATGCAGGTAGATAACGAACCTGAAATGCTGCCGCATGTACAGAGGGAGGCGCAGGCGGAAGTCGACACTGCCGCGGGAAGGCCTGAGCTGTTCGCGGTGATTGCTCGCAAAGACTTTTACGAACGGGCAAAGAAGACCTATTGCGTGATCATCACGGGCGAAACGCGGGGCTGGGGCTGCTTCATTTTCAAGAAAGGTCTGGAGACCTCGCCCGATGCCCCGCGGACAGAAGGGCACACGACGACCGCGCAGTGGACCGCATAACCAAACGTTAGAGGAGCTAAAGAAAATGTCGATGTCATCTGAATTTCGAGCACTACACACCGATCCCGAGAAGCCACTGTTGCTTGCGAACATCTGGGATGTGGGCGGAGCGCGTCTTGTGGAATCACTTGGGGCGAAGGCCATTGCTACGACGAGCGCAGGCGTTGCGTGGTCGTTAGGCTACGCCGATGGAAACCATCTTCCAGTAGATGAGCTGACCGCGCTGGCAGCCAGCATCGTGAAGATGGTGCAGATTCCAGTTTCGATCGATGTCGAAGCCGGTTATGCGAACGATCCCCATGTCGTTAGCGAGAACCTCAAGCCGATTCTCGATTCGGGTGTAGTTGGCATCAATATTGAAGACGGCACCGACGAGCCAGCGCTGCTCGCCCAAAAGATCGAGGCCATAAAGAAAGTAGCTGCCTCGATGAAGGTGGACCTCTTTCTCAACGCCAGAACCGATGTCTACCTGCAAAACCTCGTTGCAGATGAACGCAAGCTTGAAGAGACCCTAAAACGAGCGGCCATTTACCGTTCCGCTGGGGCGGATGGTTTATTTGTGCCGGCCTTGGCGGACTCCGCGCAAATTTTGCAGATTACAGCGGGAACCGAATTACCTCTGAATGTCCTCGCTTGGCCTGGGCTGCCAAAGGTCAACGAACTGGCTCGACTGGGTGTTCGTAGACTGAGCGCCGGTTCTGGCATTCCGCAAATCGCCTGGCAACAGGTCGCGCATCTCGCCGAGGCCTTCTTCGCAGAGGGCGATTCCGAACTGTTCACCAAGGACTATATGGCGCATTCACGACTGCAGCAACTCTTCGCCTCGGCTAAATAAACGATTTTCGACCAGAAAAGGATATTTCGTGAACCTCGCCCAACTCGCCGAAAGCGGCCACTTTACCAAAGTCTTTGATCCCAGCCGAACTATTCCTGAAGCCGAGTTCGATCTGCTCGTCAAATTTTTGTACTCGATTCCTCAGAGCTGCAATGTACAGAGTTCGCACTTCATCATCGCCGCCAATCAGCAGACGCGGGCACGTATTGCCGGTGCTCTTGGCGAAGGATTTGGTATCAACACGCCGAAGTTGTTGAACGCGTCTCACGTCATCGTATTCGCGACGCGCCAGAACCTGAGCGATGAGTACCTCGATGAGCTTCATGCTCAGGAAGTGGCGGATGACAAGTTTCCGAATGAAGCACTCGAGAATCAGTGGAAGGCCGTCGTTCGCGGTTGGGTCAATCTCCATCGTTACGACGCGAAGGACCTGAATCACTGGATGGAGAAGCAGACCTATCTCGGCCTGGGCATGATGCTTATGGCAGCGGACGAGATGGGCATCAATGCGATCCCGCTCGAAGGCTTTGATTCGCGCTCATTGGATGCAGAGCTTGGTCTGCGTGAACGCGGGTTCACCGCTTCAGTGCTGTTGGCGCTCGGTTACAGGGCAGAGTCGGATTTCTATTTGAAAACACCGAAATCCCGCCTACCCATGGAGCGGCACTTCACCTTCCTATAAGGCGCATTGCAACTCAACTCAACCCTGGCAATTGTTGAAGGAGATTTTATGAAGAAGGCTCTGGCTTGGCCTGTTGCAATCATGATGTTTGGAGCCGCAGTTCATGCCAGACTGTCTCCAGCGCAAAAGTCAGTTGGCTCACGCGAAACTCTCGCGACGAAGTTTTCAGCGCAGCCTCCGAACGCTCCAGGTATGACGCTCATCACCGTGATCGCAGAGTACAAGCCAGGGGCCTTCACTCCGCCCCATCACCACGGCCAGGCCTTCGCGATGATCTACGTTCTCGAAGGCACGATCGTGAACAAGGTTGATGATGGGAACGAAACTGTATTGCATGCCGGAGATGATTTCACAGAAGTGCCTAACGCGCATCACGTTATGTTTCGAAACCCTAGCAAGACGAAGACAACACGGATCCTTGCGACCTTTCTTGCGCCGAGCGCTGAGGCCGAAAGGGATCTCGCCATCCTGGATTCAAAGTGAGACCGAAGCGATGAACGTTAGTGACTACTCGTTCATACGTCCGAAGCTGACCGAAACGAACTGTCTAAGGACGGTCGTCATTAAGGGCATGGACAAGAGATGAATTAGCTTTGCTGCTACGAAAGGAACCGCGTATGAGTCTGTCGTATAAGTTCGTGGAATCACCGATTGGAAATTTGAAACTGGTCGCCAGTGACCAAGGGCTTGTGGCCATTCTTTGGGAAAAAGACAGGCCACGTCGTGTCGTTTTAGACGATCTGGTGGAGAACGTTCAACAGCCCATCCTCAAGCAAACTGAAGCTGAACTCAGAGAATACTTCGCCGGCAAAAGGACGGACTTCACCGTGCCGCTCGACATGAGAGGCACACCATTTCAAAAACAGGTCTGGGACGCGCTGCTCGGAATCCCGTATGGAGAGACCCGAACCTACGGCCAGCTCGCCAATCAACTCGGAAACCCCCGAGCGACGCGGGCCGTTGGCGCGGCAAACGGTAGAAACCCAGTCGCCATCATTGCGCCCTGCCATCGTGTCATCGGCTTCTCCGGAAAGCTTACGGGGTTTGCGGGCGGACTCGATGCCAAGGCACATCTGCTCAACCTGGAGGGCCGCGATGACCGACTCTTCCGCTAGCATCTCGAAAAGTCAGACTCTTCTGTTTGCGGTCGTCGTAGGCGCGACCGTGGCCAATATTTATTACATTCAGCCGCTGCTTCCTACTCTGGCAAACTACTTCTCAACCTCAGCTTCGGGCATCGGCAAAGTTGCCATGCTCACGCAGCTTGGCACAGCGGCAGGCATGCGGGTCTTTGTTCCCCTGGGTGATACGCATCAGCGTCGCCCTCTCGCATTCTGGCTTCTCCTTGCGTCTTCGGTTGCGCTCGCGTTATTTGGCGGCGCTCATAGTGTGCTGATGCTGGCCTTGGCTGGGCTGATGATCGGGTTCACGGCATCGGCCGTACACGTACTCGTTCCGTTCGCGGCTCACCTCGCTCCAGAAGATCAGAAGGGATCCGCTGTCGGCATCGTGCTTTCCGGGTTGCTGCTCGGGATCTTACTGGCGCGAACCGTCAGCGGCTATATTTCACAGTCGTTCGGCTGGCGAGCGATGTACATCCTCGCCAGCGGGTTGATGCTGATCGCAGCGTTTGGCGTCCACGCAAAGAGCAAAAATCTGTTGGGCAGCAATTTGCTACCAAAGGATTTGCTACCAACCGCTCAGAAGCAGTCTGAACGGAATGAGAATGCCACTTAAGTTGCGCGGCTGCAACGAAAGATGGTGAGCGCGGTAGGAATCGAACCTACAACCTACTGATTAAGAGTCACGTAAGGGTCATCCATCCAGAAGCTGGCAACTCACAAGAAACCAATAATTTGCAAGAGTCTTGCGCGCACAGAGAATTCGCTCCAAGTGCTTGAAAAGTTCGCTATATTTTGCAACGCACAGCCACAATTACAGCCACACCTCCGGCAGCGTCGGCGTTTTACGCCAACGACTGGGTGAGCGCAGCCTTTTCAGTCCCAAAAATTAACAGTGATTGCAACAACTTCGTGGCACAGGTGGCGCTGGAAGTTGTTGATAGTGCGTAGTGGAAACAGCAACTGAGGGTAAAAAGTGCGGGCAGCGGAACAACTGCCCTCTCATCGAATGACGGGGCATCTCGCCTTCGCGAGTTTGCGTTCCAACTTAGTTTCCTTAGCAGTCGCTTCAGTCTTGGGCAGCGTAATAGATAAGCTCAGAGCTGCCCGGTTCGCTGAAGACGCCTCGAATGTTATGCCAGAACGCTGCCGTAACTAATTGAAAGCAAAGGGTACGGATGGCTCTCTGAGAGCTCTAGAACGCGCTCGGAACCGCTTATCGAACCCTTATCGAACCCACAACGCTACCATTAATGACCTCAAATATCTGAGGCTGTCGCGGCAGCCATATAGGACTGACAAAGGAGCACGAGTTGCTCCCGCGATTTGCGAACCGTGACCGGGGATGGTCCAGTCTCGAGCAAAGAACGCATCGCTCCCGCCATTGCCGACAGCATGATATCGATGCAGAATTTACCGGGCGGCGACTCGATATCTTGCGCCGTCAGAAAAATTGCCGATGCTTTGAGTGCGGCACTCGCCAAGGGCACTATTCATCGCGATATAAAACCAGCGAACATTTTCGTGACCGAACACGGACCGGCCAAAATTCTGGATTTCGGTCTGGCGAAAATCTTTTCCAAGCAAGGTCCCAACGATTTCTAAAACACCACCGCAATTCCACTTCGCCAAATTCGTCAGGATTTAGGAAATCAAAAAACGGAATTCCCGCATCGGGGACGGCACGTATGAAGCGTAGTCAGACCTGGCAACGCGGCAGCTGCGGTTCCTCCTACAGATCAGGGCTTTCCCGTATTCTCGCGTCACTTTGGACTGAAGAACGGTACTGATACCCGCGAATCAGAAAAATAAATCACGAATCGGCAATCCAGCAGTTACTCCTGCCTCGTACGCTTAGAAGTGAATACCAAAGTTCACTGGCGTCGTTTTTTTGCTGGCGCTGGAACGGAAATCGAGGTTGATATTCGCTGACGCGAAACTTGCGTCGACTAACTCGTTCGCGTCGGCCGAGTGCAAACCGCAGGAAAGAAACATTTAGGAGAGAAATCGTGGAAAAATTGAAGGAAATCATGGAAAAAACATTTTCGCGCCGCAAGTTCCTTGCAGGTGCGGGCGGCGTCGCCGCAGCAAGCGTAGCGGTCGGGCTTACAGGTTGCGGAGGCAGCAGCAGCCCTTCCTCGCCCGTTATCCCTCCTCCTCCCACCAGCGGCAACTTCACCGACGCGGATGTACTTAATTTCGCTCTGAACCTCGAATATCTCGAAGCTCAATTTTACCTTTATGCTGCGACTGGTAACGGATTGTCCTCCGCCGACACTGCGGCTCCCTCCGGCTACACCGGGTCTTACACCGAAGGTACGGTGACCGTCGGAGGCGCCGCGATGGTGGCCGGAACCAACACGCAACAGCAGGACGTTATTAATGAGATCGCGTATGAAGAGCAGGAACATGTGCGCTTCCTGCGCAGCGCGCTCGGCTCCGCTGCCGTACCCATGCCATCGATCGATCTTTCTTTCTTCGGTCCGCTGGCCACCGCCGCTGGGATTAGCGGGCCCACGTTCAATCCCTTTTCGAGCTTCGATTATTTCCTGGTAGGGGCATTCATCTTCGAAGATGTCGGGGTCACGGCCTATGCGGGTGCCGCGCCTCTTATTAGCGCCGCCGGAGTGGCGGCCGGTTATCTTACGGCAGCCTCCGGAATTCTTGCAGTTGAGGCCTACCATGCTGCGTACATCCGCACTGCGATTACCGCCAATGCGATTGCCGCCGGCTCGGCCTCGGCATACCCATACTTCACCGCCGCGAACCAGGTTGCGGCGCTGCGAGCCATGCTCACCATCGGCAACTCCGGCGCACCAAGCACGGCGACCGGAAACAACGGAGCGCCAGGATCCAGTTCCTCGGTAGAGACCGCGCTCACGTTGCCCACTTCGAAAACAACCGCCAGCGCGATCGTGGCGGCCGATCCAACGAATGCCCTTGGGTTTGCGCGGAGTGTGAATCAAGTGCTTCACGTTGTCTATGGATCGTCCACCGTCGGGGCCGCTGACGGCGGCTTTTTCCCCGATGGGGTCAACAGCATTTTTGCGACAACTACCGCCTAGGCGGATAAGGAGAGATATTTGTTATGGCGAACCAAGAAACCGAAATTCTCGATGATGTAATTGTAAAGAACCGCCGCAAGATGTTGAGCATCGGTGGTATTGCTCTTGCCGGACTTGCGCTGCCGACGCTGTTGAGCAAACGTGCCTTCGCAGCTTCTTACAGTGATTCCGACATTCTCAACTTTGCTTTGAACCTTGAATTCCTCGAGGCCAATTACTATTATATTTCGGCCTTCGGTTGCACGATCGATAGGCCGAACGCCGCTGCCATTGCTGCTGGAGCTCCTTCTGGCGGCATTCCCATCACTGGTTCAGTCGGGACGCCGGGCACGGTTTCGGCAATAGGTTCCAGCTCAACCGGAACCCCGTTTACCACAATTCAAGTGTCCTCATACGCCGTCGAGACCGCGATCGAAGAAGGTAAGCACGTATTGTTTCTGCAATCGGCGCTGGGCAGCTCAGCCGTGGCCCAGCCTTCTATCAGTTTGGATGTTTCCACTTGGTCGGCACTTGCGCAAGCGGCCGGGGTCATCCCGAGCGGGGCCACTTTCACGCCTTACGATATCGACGACGATTTTCTCGTCGGCGCCTATGTGTTCGAGGATGTAGGAGTGACTGCCTATCATGGCGCGGCCCCGCTGCTCACAATGCCCGCCAACCTATCGGCAGCCGCCGGCATTCTTTCAGTTGAGGCTTATCACGCCGGTCTGGTTCGCACAGCCATCAACGCCGCCGACCCAACTGGAACGAGCATTGCCGCCTACACGGCCAAGATTTCCGCCTTACGTGCCGCGCTTGCGCTGGCGGCTTCACCCACCACTCTGTCAGGGGCGGCAGCGAATCCCTACGACACTAATCCCGATGACTACGGCGTGACCACGTTTACTACGCCCTCAGGCCTTGGCGGAGGTGCTGCAGCCACGGCGACCCGAATTACCGATGCCGATCCGACGAATGTAATTGCATTTGCGCGAACCACCACGCAGGTGCTGAACATTGTGACCGGCGGTGGGGCGGTCAAGAACAACGCAGTGGTCAGTCCGGCGACAGGCATCTTCTTCCCGGCGGGACTCAATGCAGGGCCCAACGGTTTCAAATAGAGCCCACGTATGTGTATCGGGACTTGAGAAGGTCAGATGGACGCCATGTCGGCGTGGACAAAGGCGCCCGCTTCGTAGGGTCGGCGCTGCGCAGGTGAACCTGGCGTTTTCCGAGAGTACAAACTGTTTGGCTGTTGTGGAATGCTTTGACAGCTAGGGAGTGTGGGCTGCAGTCGGGGATATCATTTCCAATTCTCGGATTAGGATGTCGAGTGGTGATCGATCAGCTTGGCCTTCGCCCCGGTAAATGAACCGAACCGTGCAGTGGTCGATCAACAATCAGGATCGCTGGATGGGCGATGTTCCAGGCGTCAGCTCCGAATCTGTGGTGAAGACCGTAAGCTTTCGTTACCGTGCGATCTTCGTCAAGCAGGAATGGAAAAGAAACTGGATGTTTTTTCAGAAATTTTTCGGGCCGGAACACTCCTTCGCGCTTTTCCGCGGCAATGTACGCAAGTTCGGAACCTGCGTTCTGGGTACGTTGTTTGATCGTCTCAAACTGAGCCCAGCGGTCTACGCAGTTTGGTCACCAGGTAGCACGCAAGAATTCCAAAATTACCGCGCCGCGTCGCAAGAACCCGGACAGCGTGTGGACCAGCCGCTCCCGGTTGGCAGACACCAGGGCGAATTCTGGAGCTCGTGATCCAGTTTCTAATGTTTAGGTGTCGTCTTGCATAGTTGCCGCGATTCTGCGTCTTCAGCAGTTTCGATAACAGGTCTTAATCGGTACAGACCGTAGATCTGGCGTTTGAGATTTTCATCCCAATGCCCCATTTCTGCAAGTGGTGGCTTTAAATTTGAACCGCCGACGCCAGCCTTTTCAGGGGAAAGTTAACGTGTACTTACAGTATCGACTCCGAAGCTATGCAACGGAAAAGACAGGACATTCTTCTTCGACTACGAGGGCAACCGGAAAAGGGCGCCACAACCGTAATAATGCCTTGTTCCTGCGCTCAATGATGCCACCCTCGGTGGCCACGCGCAAGCGACCTTTGATACTTCGAGAAAGGGCCCTACTTGTCGGATATGATGGTCGGGCATACAAAGACGGCCGCTATTGAGGATACCTTGCTCATCCAACCAGACTGACAAATGGGGTGCTCCGGCAAAGGGTGAAGTTAGAGAAATTGGGCGTGACCGTGAACACGTGAAGGTTGAAGCTCGATTGGCGGATGGAAATAACACTCCCTGTCGGAACGAGCGTGACCGCGCGCGGTTCGGACTCGCTGGAGACGGCACATTGCCTGACCATACTGGCATATCCGCCGGATCGCGAAGCGTGGAACTCGACAATGGGCGGGCCGAGATTGGTTTCGTGCGCATCGACGGGTGGTCGGTAGTCACCGTTCACTCCAGACCGCTACTGACCGCGTTTCTAATGGCAAATAACAACTATCAACCCTTATGAGCGGCCTGCGCACAGTTCTATTTCACCCGCTGAATCATATTGGGTTAGGACATATCAATCGACTATCTGTAATTGCGCTCGCCCTCCGCGAAATCGATAAGAACATTCGAACTCCGTTCGTCGTCGAAGAAGGCGCTCATGTCTTGCTCGATATACTCGGTCTACCGTATGTTCCGTTGCCCAGCAGCCATACGATGAAAGACAGTGCCGTCTGGGCGGCGTGGACAGCTAGTGAGCGCTTCGCTTTGCAGATCCAGATCTCTCGATCAGTTTTAAGAAACCTTAGCCCACAGGTTCTTGTCTTCGATTGCTGGCCGAACCCTGCCTTCGCTGCGGCGGTCGTAGAGAGGAAGGTCCCAATCGTACTCTGCGTACGGGAGATGCGTGACTTGGCTTCCTATCTTGCCCACGTGCGCGGCCTGCTACACCATGTGAGACTGATCGTGATTCCACATCCAGAGGGGGCGATCTCGCTGCCGGAGGATTTGGCGGCGAAGAGCTGTTTCGTAGGGCAAATTACACGGCAGGCTGCGCCGATGGCAATTTCTGCGCATGATCCTGCCACTCCGCGGATTGTGATAAGTGGTGGCGGGGGCGGATATCCGCGTACGGCCGAGTTTTACAACTTAGCCATGCAGGCCATCACCGGTTTGCGTGAACGTTATCCAGCGCTCAAGGCGCAGTTGATCGCCGGGCCTCTGTTTCGAGATTGGCTTCTTCTGCAACCCGTAGACGGCTTAACGCTGATTCCATTTGAGCCGGACACGAATTCTAAGTTTGCCGAGGCTGATCTCGTAATCTGCCAAGCGGGATATAACACCGTGGCGGAACTTGAACAACTCGGAACTAAGACTGTTCTTGTGCCAGCAGAGCGTCAATGGGACGATCAGTTTGCTCGAGCCGAGAGAATTTCGCGTGAGCATCGGAACTTTAGGGTTTTTCGGGGAAAAACCGCGGCGGAACTTGCAGAGCAGGCTACGGAATTGCTATGCCAGCATATCCCGAACTCCATAGCAGTCGGGGCGAATGGCGGGATTAAGGCCGCCCAACTGATCTACGAGATGCTCGGATAACTTTGACCAGGCGTTCCCAACAAAAGTCGGAACGACCATCAACCCTGTGTTTCTTTTGGTTTGCAGGCCGCTGCTCGCCGAAAATGAGTGCGACTTCTCCCCAACCCGGAGAGGAGAACCTCAATGAAAGGCATGCGACACAAGGAAGAGCAGATCATTTGCGATCCTGAATAAGCCGCGGCCGGATTGACGACGGCGGAGTTATGTCGACAGTCAGGGGTCACGGAGCCGACCTCCTACCGCTGGAAGGAGAATATAGTGGGATGGACGGCCGCAAAGCGAAGAAGATGAAATAACTGGAGGACAAGAAGCGAAGGTTGAAGCATGTGGCGGCGGATCTGACGCTGGACAACTGGGAGCTGAAGCATGTGCTCTTAACAAACGGTGGCGCCTGCGGGACTTCGGGACGCCATGAGCTTAAGTCGCGGTGGAGTACTGCGTAGACGGCGGGAAAGTAATTCGCGTGTTGACTATCGCGGACGCTTGCACATGGGAATGTGCACGATTGAGGAGTCCAAACAAATGCAAAACTCCGTTTTGCCGATACTATCGCTTACTTTTGACGATGGATTTAGATGCCAGTTCGAAGAGGCTCTTCCAATTCTTAATCAATACGGCATTCCGGCCACGTTCTTTTTGATCGCTAATCAGCAACCAACTCACGAAAACCATCAGAATGAGTGGCTGAAAATTGACTGGTGCGAAAAAGATATTGCCATGCTGAAAACGATCGTTCAATCGGGACATGAAATCGGAAGCCACAGCGTGACCCATGATCCGGTTCAAATGCCGCGACAGCCGGAATTCGAAGCAGTCGAATCAAAGCGGTTGATTGAAAAGTGGATTGGAACTGACATTTCTTCATTTTGTTATCCATACTATGCTAGTGTTTCGTATCTTGAAGGCGCGGTGAGAAAGGCGGGTTATCGGCAGGCGCGATTCGGTCGCCGGAGCTCTTATTATCACTTATCCGCACCTTTGGGTTTTAATATTGACTGCCGCCAAGCTTCAAACCAGGATAAGGTGCAAGATTGGATTAAACCCAGCCATTGGCACGTGCTTACGTTTCATGGAATCGGAGGTAAAGACAGTGGGTGGGAACCTGTATCTGTGGATCATTTCGCTGTGATGATGGCAGATCTGGCGGAAATGCAAGGAAAGAACGATGTTGAAATCGTGACGTTCAAGGAAGGAGCAAATCGGTTTCGACGCGACATTTCCACTGCTAGCTCTCCTTCTGTCTAATGCTTGGCGGGAAGATGAGACATGTTACCTGCTTTCTAGAGCCAGGCTTAATTTTATTGGACGGAACTTAATCAATCGAATATTTTGTCGCAATCGAAACCATAAGTCTCTGCCCATTTGATTGCGGCATCTACTTCCTGCCCGAAAGCTTGATTTGACTTCTCGATATCCTGGCGGCGCGACGAGGCTGTGTAAGGTACGGAAACATTCTTCGCGTGCAACATCCGGGACGGGTGCTGAAGAAGAGAATCTAGCTCTCCACCACTAATGGATAGCCCGCATAAGCGCAATATCTGTGGTAGTACCTGTTCGGGGTTTTCCGCCAAGCTTGAACCATCAACCATCAGAACGCGAGCACAATCGTGCCTTGAATGGAGCTCGCGGCACAAATGACGATTAAACAGCCAAACACACACCGCCGCCTGCGCATCGCTCAAACCGGGAAAAGCTATTAAAGGATGCAGCTGGGGAATTGCCGTAAGATCTACGGTATTACGCACCCAGAAACGCACTCTGCTTCTACGTAGTTGTGATTTCAGGACAGCCAGCAGGAATTGCCGCAAAGGTATCATCACAAATGTAATCGTAGTCCGAGAGTCATAATCGAGGAATTTTTTCCCGAGGACATTGCAGGGGACGTTCGTCTTGATGACGGCAACATCGTCGGTGCCGTACACCCTCGACAGCAAGCGGAAAGAAAGATCAAACGTTTCGTTCCACTGCGAAAATGCTCCGACGCTTGTGAGGGCCAATTGAGTCAGGAATTGCGGCTCCTTCAGCACAAGACAAGATGGGATTAGCTCGAAATAACGCGCTAGTAAGGTGGAACAGCAATACGCCGTGTGCAGGATGAAGTGAACGGGCTTTACAGCGCGGGGAACATCCGCGGCTGCGAGCAGAAGGTCATCGAGCCTCACGTGATGAATCCCCTTACCACGGCGTTTAGCAGCCTGCATACCCAGAAAAAGGCATCGTTTATAGTCGAGCTGCGACATGCGCGTAAACAGTACTTGCTTTTCTTCGAAGTTCATTCCTAGCGGATAAAAATTGGGCGAATCGAATATGTCCTTCAGGATTTCCACCCGATTGAATGAAGGGGATGTTCGCGGATCCTCGGGTAAGGCTCCTACTTTGGCTGGCATCGACAATCTCGAGAAATGTCGAGCGACATACGTCACCATAAATATCCATCCAGAAAAACAATTCCTTCGCGCGGATTTGAACTGGCGCGCATTGTTTCGATCGAGTAAAAACAGTTGCTTCGATGAACTAACAATTGATTAAACTGCAGTCGAACGGTTGCCGTTCCGCTAACACTCCAAATTGATCGGCGACCTTCTCCTCCTTCAGCGTCCGTCAGTATTTTGACCGAAGCCCGATCGCCGGCGGAGGGGGCGGAAAGGGAAAGGAGATAATGCCACCCCGCTTTGGTGTCGTCGCGCGCCATAGTCCGATAGGACTCATTTACGTAAATTCGAAGCTGTGGGGTCGAAACGTGAGACACCCCCAGTTCCTTCAGGGCCCAGCCGCGAAGATTCTCCAGTAAGTCGTGCACCTTATCAGGCGGGAAAACGTTATCGGCGCCCACAGTCAGAAACTGGTATCCACCGTCGAGAAATGCGTATTTTAGTGGGTACGGATCCCCTTTTGATTCCAGTGCCCCGGAAACTGCTATTTCAAACTGAGCTCGCAACCCGTCGATACCCGAATAAAAAGCATTCACCAGGCGAAAGTGCGATGTACTAGGGAAACGTAGGTGACCGCTGTTTAAGTCTTCTTTTATGTTCGGTCGATTCTTCATAAGTGCATAGCCGCATTAGAGTCTGTCGATAAAACCAGCGGTAAACGCCAGCAGGCTGCATTGTTGATAGCCATCCAGTGACAAGTAGCGGCGAGCGGCTCCTGGAACTACTCCACCAACGATACAACCACCAAGCCCCATCGCAATCGCCGCAATCGAAAGTCGATTCGCTGCCGCGCCTGCGCGTAACAACAACTGCCTATAAAACAAAGAACCGTAGATGGTGGAAGATAATGACATGTCTCCGACAATCCAAAACACTGCTGGAGCGGAGGCTAACTCCCGCTCTACAAAAAGATTTTCCGACTCCTCGGAAGTAAGCGCGCTTCGCGTTCGGGATAATGCTGGCTTGTACGGATCATACGCATAAACACCTGGGTCAAGGCCATCGACCCTAAACGCCAGTACCAACACGCTGAACACTCTTTCGGATCTCTGTTGATAAGGCCAATCACTTGAATCACCCTGATAAGCCCCCTCGAGCATGGCAAGAACGCTAAGAATAGGAATCGGACGCTGGCTATACCTCCGGACAGACGTTCGATTCGCAAGAACATCGTGAATCGTACTCGTTCCGATGGTCCGCGATAGCAAGGGCCCCGCATCTACGCTTGCAGCGAGAATGCGACTTCGCATTTCATCGTCTGTCTTGGTAGCAGTACGGAGCTCCTTTTCTGTCATCCGTCCGTCACGATATAAGGCTTCGACTCGTTCTTTTGCCGTCGTTCCGGGGTAATTATTAGCATCTGCCACCGAGCCTTCCCTGAGACGCGATTCAGCAGAAAGGGCAACCGTTTGAAAGTTGTGCGCCTTACGCGCAAGCGCGCATACAGCGGTAGGGACTTCATCCATGCTTTCGAGATTGAGCTGATCTTCTATTAGGTCATCTGCCCAGTATCTAGGAATGTGTGACCAAATATTCATTCCCTTCGCTATTTCTCGCAGTTGACTGACGGCAACACCAGCATCCAGATTGACCAACTTATAAGCGAATGCTTTATATTTTTGGGCAACTCTCTGAAATGCACCCGTAAACAATAGCAGTGCATCGGGTAAATCGTCGGTGACGGCATGAACCGCCCGGCGCATGAATTCATCGATCTCAATCGTCCCGCCTCGCCTCTCAAGAAACGCCAATGAGTGGTCCGTCGGCTGGTAAAAATAAAACCCAGATGGCAGACCTTCAACTCGATACACCGCCACGGCAATTTCCACAGAACCCAAATTACCCGCTGTTGCTGCCCATCGGCGGCGAGAACGACCGCTTGCGGACGAGGCATGTATTCCGGCAGTCATTTTGAGAACTGTACCAAGTTCATCGATAGTTAATGAGTCTTCGTGTGCAACCCGCGTTGGCATGGGCTGCAATGAATCTCTTCGGTCGGGTAGCTTCTTCTCAAGTGGATATTGCGTACAATGCACGAGTCGTTTACTTTCCCAACTAATGTATCTGTGTTTTAGAAATTCGTTGGGTTGCCAAGCGGATGTAACACCTCGCATTTGAACACCTACAACCTCCTCATACGCGAGGGAAATTGCGGTTGGACAATCAGCGGCACGGGCATCCGTCCCTACGACTACTTCGAGGGGTCGGCACTTTGCACAACCAGGCACTCGAATTGCTCGCAACGACTGGGCATCTCCGGTAACAACGTCGAACCGACGAAACTCTGAGCCCGTCAAAAGATGCCCAATTTGGCTCAGCAAGTAAACGATTTCAGTCGCGGCAATCGCCATCCAGAAGGAGGAGTCAGCCCAACCCAACCGCTTGGACGGAAATACTTCTAAATGCTTGCGGGAGTGTATGGAAGCGAAACAGTCGAAGCACGAAGTAATCTGGTGGTTAAAAAGCGGCCCTATATCTACATAAGGGCAGCCAAAATCAGCGACGACACGCAACCATGACAAATTATGTCCGGCGCACCATTCGTCGAGCTTTGCGTGAAATCCGCGATCTTCTTCGCCCAAGCATGCAGAGACAATCAACGGTCGGAATCGGGAAGAGTTCAACGTAAACTGCCACTTTTCTAAATCTTCGCTTTCAATACAGCTCACAGCCCGTAACCCGGTTTTTTCCAACAGCCGTTTTAGCATGATCGTCTGCGGATCTTTAGAAGATATGATGGCTACAGGATGGTCTTGTAAATCCCAGTAAGCCTGCCGACTGCTCATCTTTACATCCAGGAACCGTCGAAGAAAAGAACGAGTCTCCTGATTTTCATCGACACATAATGCTTCGTCATTAGCGCCCTCCCGCAATAAACCGCACTGCTGTAAAAGCTCAAGGGCGTTCTTCACATATTGGGCCGGAATATTCGATAAACAAGCCTCCACCTCTTGCGATGTTCGCGTTCCATCAGCCAAATCAATGACATCTTTCAAGAGACCTGAGGCCGCCTTACCCTCAAAGATCTGCAAACGACTCGCTCCATCCACAACGAGCGTTTCAGTATTCGATACAACCACAAATTCTTTAGGAAATTGCGGCCGAAACGGCAGACCGGATGCGCACGCGATACGACTAGGCATCTCTTTTTTCCCGGGCGTTTGAACTTCGCAAAATGTCATAGCATCTGGTCACCTACGACCAAAGAAACTGGAGATCTTGTTGCATCTGATCATAACCACGCTTTTCGGGTGGTCGGTGCAGCCCGCAATTCGGACAATCGTCGACGCCCACAAGCGTGCCAGTCAAGACTTCCCTCGTCAGCATGTTTATCTGCCAAATGTAACCGGGAAGAGCGACGGATCGATCAAGCTGCTCAATAAATGACATAAGCCGCGCGGCAGCCATCAGCGCAAAGGGCTCGAGGTATCCCTTGGGACCTACCCCGGTATGGGATTCATAAAATTTCCATAAAACTCGCTCAACGTCGGGATGCCGAGAGCGTTGGAGAGATCGTCGCTCCCAGCAACTCCAACAAGTCGCAGTTCCTGGGATTAGGACCGGGCCGAGACGCAAATTGATTGAATCCAAGATAACCGGTATAAAAGGTCGCTCCGCGGAGCGACTCACCTTGTCTATTTTTTCGCATAAGCGTGATACAGGATGCCAAGCCACAACTACGTTTACGCGGGCAGTCGAACAGGGCCCCAAATCCAGCGCGTTGTCGTCGGTCACCACCGTCTCATACGTATCGGTACGAATAGTTTTGATGTAATCCGACACTGCTTTTGCGAACGTGCCTACTAAAAGGAGATGAATAGGCGATGCGGTTCTTGTCATGTCCGTTGTCCTATCGCCATCGTTTCAAGCACTGATGATTAGCAAGCAGGAGTCGCCCGGTAAACCGGGAACTCATTTTCACGCAAAGGGCTGGGGCCATTGATTCAATTGATCTTCACTTAGAACCCTGTATCCCATTTGCTTCGGGGCAGTGTAGAGACGAGAGTGCCCTAAGTATTTCGCACGATAGTTAAGCGACAAAGGCTGCAGTCCTGGAATGATGACTCGCACACTGCGCACGCCGAACCGCAAGGCCTCGTCTGTAGTGATGTCAACGGCAAAGACTTCGAGCTGCTTGCCACGAAAAATGTCAAGAATGTTGCTCAACGTTTCGCGGTCATTGCCTTTGTTTTCGTTGCCCAGATTGAGTACGGCGCTTAGGGGTCGCCTCTGATTCGAGTCCAAAATAAAATTAAATGCAGAGGCTTGTTCAGCGCGTGCCATATATGTCGCTCCGTGCATTATTTCCGTAAAATCATCCCAACTGTCAGGTACTGACCGTTCAGTTCGAAAGTTCCGCCTGAATGCACCCATATCAGTCATCACTTTCTTAATGGCATTTACCGGATTAAGTGCCGAACTGCATGACACCAGAGTGGTTCCGTACCTATTCATTCGGGAAATTTGCAAACCATAAATTATTGGGATGCCGAGATCCGTCGTCGCGTCAAAAAAAGCATAATCGAGATTCTTCGAACCTCGTTGGTAGGACTCCCAATATTGTTTGAACAGGTGTATGAGGTCTAATTCGATTCTTGGCAAAGGGAGCTTCTGCAGCCACGCAATGCTAATGGCATCGCGCTCGACTACCTCCAGAATTGCTCCGAGAAGGGCCTTCTCCAAAGAATTATGTGCGGCACAGCCAGTCGTTATTGGAAGGCAGATTCGTTCGTCGCGACTGGTGTAGCCTGTCCGAAGGTAGACCATTACGGCGGGTAAATAGATTGGGCATCCCGTCAGGAGGGATAAGCCCAAAATCCATCGAATCGGCGCATCTTTCTTCGGTGCCACAAGAGGGCACCGGGGATTGGAAAGTTCAGCTTTGCTGCATTTGGGGATGGTATCTAAATCTAGCGCGCTTGTGCCTAATTCGGCAGCGCTCGCAAAAATGAATTGCTCGTTTTGATACAGATATGTGCAGTAGCGTTCCCAAGCCTCGCCATGAGCACGAACGAGAGCTTCTTTCGGATCTAAGCTGCTACCGGTACCTTGCGCGACGAGCGAACGCTTATTAATGTGCGCGTTTGCATTTGGACGATCTTGTAGTTGGCCGATATTGCCGAGCCGCACAACCCAAGTATTGACCTTGGGTTCGTCATTTTGTGTTCCCAGCCGCACCTCTTCCTGTACAAGTCCTCCGATTCCCCTGGGACACTCACAGACCGGTCTGGTATCCAGATCACTGCTCAATGGCCGCCTTCAACTGGCCACTGCGCGCTTGACCCAGTTTTACCTGTTCGGCTCCGAGGTGGCTGGTTAACTGAATGACGTGTTCGTACGCGGAAGAATTACCCTGATCTGCCGCTAAACTATACCAGGCGTATGCGTCAGTTAAATTGACCGGCGTGCCAAGCCCTCTCTCTTCTGCATTTCCTAAGGCAAACTCCGCACGCGCAAAACCACGGCTGGCGGAGTCCTGGTAAAACTGGACAGCCCGTACACTGTCCTGCTGTGTACCTGTCCCATTCTCGCAGAAAATGCCTGCTTTATACGCAGCGGTAGCATTTCCCTGCATTGCTGAAGCGATATAAAACTTCAACGCCAGCGGCAAGTCCTTGGCAAGTGACGTTCCATCCCCGGCTTCGTAGAGCTCCCCCAGACGCAGTTCGGCCCACTGATCTCCCAGCTGCGCAGCCTCTTTCAAAAATGGCACCGCCTTGCGCGTGTCGTTTCCGCGCAAATAAAATCTGCCCAGCCAGTCCAATGAAAATGGATCGTGTAGTGCCGCGGCGCGCGAGAATATTACCAAAGCTTGGGACGTATCCTTTGGAACTCCTGCACCGTCCAAGTACATCAACCCCAGAAACCGCAATCCGACCGGCTCGTTGGCGTCGGCAGCTGACCGAATCAACACCGCTCCCCGGGTTACGTCCAAAGGGACACCATGGCCGGTCACGTAGCATCGACCCACCCACGCTCCGGCTTCCTTTGATCCCTTTTCTAAAGCCCGTTCAAACCATTTGCATGCCTCATCAGGGTTCTTCTTCCCATTCTTTGCGTTTGCACCAAAATAATAAGACTTGCCGACTCTTAATTCCGCTTCGATGTCGCCTTGTTTTGCTGCGGCCAAATCAAGGTCGAAAGAAGGCGGCATTTGCGGCGAGGCATTTTGGCCCAAGCCCATTCGAGAGGACACGGCTAGAGCGGCACACAGAATCAACGTCGTGAGAAAATAAACTCCCGTATTCTGTTCTTTACCGAATCGTTGCGAGCGTGCTGCAGACACAGCGCTCACGATTATTTCTCGACAACCACCCATGGTCGTTAACACCCATTACTTTAATTTCGGGGAATTTAGTTCGCGGTATTGGAAGTTTCCCATTCAGTCAAACGTGAAAATGCCTCCTGCACCTGATCGGGAGTCATTTTGCTTTTCAGTGCATTCGCCGAACTTCCCGCCGCAGCATTTCCTTGATCTTCTGCCAGACCGTACCACACTTGCGCTGTCACCAGATCAACTTGAGTTCCCAAACCGAGTTCATTCATTTTACCCAGCGCAAGCTGAGCGGGCGCAAATCGCCGATACGCAGCCTCCTCGTAATAGCTGATCGCCTTCCCATAATCTTGTGCGACACCTTTTCCTTGCTCATACAGTTCACCCAGTTTGTAGGCGGCAATGCGATTGCCCTGTGCCGCCGAACTGCCATACAGGCTTACCGCCATCTCGTAATTTGGATGCAATGCTGGTTTTCCCACAGCTGTTTTTTCCGAACCCGAGGGCACCTGCCCGCTTTGATACAGTTCCGCCAAATGGAATTCGGCCCAAGGATCTTCCAATCGAGCTCCTCGCGTCAGCAGGCTTATCGCGTTTCTTCCGTTCTTTCTCACACCAAGCCCATGCAGGTAGAGAAGCCCTAAATGGTCGAAAGCGTTGGGATCATTTTTTTCAGTGGCTTTTGTAAGCCAGCTCGCCGCTTGCGAATAATTTTGGGCAACGCCAAGTCCTTCCTCGTACATGATTCCCATAAAGCGTAACCCTACGGGATTATTCTGTGCACCGGCCGTCTCAATCAAACTCACACCCTGACTCGGGTCTTGTGCAACACCGTGACCGTAAAGATAGCAACTTCCCAGCCAGACGCTGGCTTCAACTGATCCCTGGCCGGCAGCCGCAGTAAACCACTTTACGGCTTCAGGGTAATTGCGCCGAACCATTCCATCCCCGTTGTAAGCCTTGCCTGCGGCCAATTGCGCATGCACATTGCCGGCAATGGCTGCAGCGAGTTCGCCAGCTGGCGGGCTGCTTAGAAGAGTTGTAGGCGGAATCGCGTTGACTGGCACGACTTGACCGAACACAAGCGGAGACAGCATGCATAGGATTGCTCCTGCGGCGCTCCACGCGAGTCTGTCGCTTCTTCCGACAATCCTGCCATATAAACTCAGGCCACGCTGCATCGTGATGCCCCCTCTCAAACACGCCTCCGAAAGCTTCTCTTCTACCCTAGAACGCCACAATTTGGTTACCGCATTGATCCAAATATCTCAGAAAAACTCGACGGAACTGTCCATAATGAAAAACGGCCTCTCATTTTTTTATGAGGAAGGACAATAACTATTGTACGTCCCGATAGTAAAAGCCTCGGTGTTACTGGCATTTCCCCCAACAGTGACAACTACATTACCGGTGGAAGCGCCAGCCGGAACCTGCACCTCAATTTGTGTATTGCTCCATCTCACAACAGTAAACCCTGTTGTACCTATGTCGACCGTATTACCGTCTTGAGTGTTTCCAAAAGACGAACCATTAATGTCGAAGGCCATCATCGCTGGCCCTGAGTTGAGCGACAAACCCGGTGGGGAAGCTGTGCTAGGGGAAATGTACGGGAAGACCGTGAATGCGACCCCGTTGCTAGTTCCCGAGCCCGACACCGTTACTTTCACATCTCCCGTGGGAAGCGCCCCGACTGGGACATCCACCTTAATGCTTGTGCCGGCGGTGCTCCAGCTCACATAGGTGGTCACCTGAGTCCCGTTTATCGTCACATAGCTGCTTCCTTGGGACGATCCAAAATTCGTCCCAGTAATGGTGAGGGCACCATTGACTTTTGCAGACGTGACAGAAAGGCTAGTGATACTCGGAGCGGTAGCGTTTGCCGAGGTTACGCCAAACGCGAGAAGAAACAAAAACATTACAGTAATATGGCGTGGATGAAGAACTCGACCGACAGAGGGTACTCTATCCCAGCTATTCATCATATCGGTTGCCTTTCACGGAACCACTGTGACAGTAACGACGTTTGATTTGACGATCACGTTATCAGCCTGGCGCACCGCCTGGATTGTGTACCTTCCAGCCTTGGAGAAGTCAAAATCCCTGGTAAGGACTCGCTCGTTAGTCATTGATTCCTGCGGGTGAAGTGTCGCTCTAAAATAGCTGCCACCAGCACCAGGGCCCGGCTTGCGCGGTGCCCTTGCGACTTCCCCTCCTCTACTATCGCGAACGTCGAACGAAAAGGGCGAGGTTTTCCCGCTCAGGTCAGCCCGATAAAAGACATAGTGGTTAGACGTGTTTTGCATTGTCACCTGAACCTTAAAATCCGTTCCCGCTGTCAACGCTGTCGTAGGGGCCGTCAATGAAAGTAACAGACCTGTTTCTTCCGGCGGACCCTGAGCAGGCAGGAGGCCTGCCACGAGCCCAAGAAATGTTAAGTAAAGAACGGCTTTTTGTAGACTCATATCCCTTCTACCTCTTGGTGGTTTGATGTGCCTGAGTCCAGCTCACTTAATCGCTAGACCTTATCGCTTTGCGATCTTATTTACTGATTGGCACCCCCTGCCCCTCCTTGGTTCGCTGTAGACTGGGTCCAACTGAATAAAGCGCTAGACTTCTGTACGGTCGGGCTGGCCGGGATCGGCCCTCCGCAACTCCCCGCCGGGCACCCACCAACCCACGTCGTGCTGTTTACCTGATCAGACGTATTGATTGCGTCCGACCCAAAACCCCAAACGACGTATCCGACAGGTACGGGGATAGATCCTGTACACGTACTTCCAGTGGGAGTAAAGGTATTTCCGTTCTCCGTTGTATGCGCTGGCGTACAGCTTCCTGATTGGCCATACGGCAACATGGCAGGGTCCCACAATAGAAACATTTTCGCCGTAAATGTCTGGGCGGCTTCGCCAAATGCAGTAACACCACCGACCGAAAGTTCAATACCGGGACTATCGTTCGTCGAATTTGGCTGTCCGGCGCCGGTGGGGTACGGATAAACATTGTCGAGGGCCGGACATGTCGCACCACTTCCTAAGCAGACAGAATTTGCTGTCGAAGGCGTCGTGCGATACTTCGCCGTGCTCGAATTTATAAGTTGCACCCACTGAAATGAAGCATTCGACGACCCGCCTGAGGGTGGAGTCGCAGTTGCACTAAATTGGATACAGTACGCTGTGCTCGCGTTTCCACACTCTAGCCAGTAAGCCCCTCCATCATTGTAGACTTTGACAGCAGTGGCCGTCGGAGTGGCCGTGAATGGCGCTCCTGATGCAAAGCCAGTTACGGTAAACGTCGCTGTGACTTGTGCGCTGTTTCCGTCGTTGAGAGTGTACGAGTACGTCGTGTTAAGAGTGCCGTTGCTAGTCCAATAGAAGGTAAATGTGTTAGTCGTGCTATTCGTCAAAGTCGTATAGGAACCATTACTCTGATTCGCCCCCGTGACCGAAAAACCTGCGACCGGGGTTCCCGTAGGAGTTGTCCAGCTCTGGCTCGATACACATGAGCTTTGCGGCGAGGGAACGTTCCCCGTAAGCCCGATCTGTTGCCCGACAACAGCAGATCCCGTTCCGCTGAGGACGCTTCCGTGAAACGATATAGTAGGCGCGGTTGCGGGTAGGCCGTCAACCGCGGCGCCGAAGTTCGGGCTCTGGGGAGATTGGCCCGGATACGACGCCACAAATCCGCTTCCAGTATAGCCTTGAGAGGTCACGGTCACGTTTATCGCTTCATTGGCCGTACAAGTTGGAACATACACGCTGCCTGTAATGGTAGCCCCGCCTTGCGCTCCGTCATCGGTAGCGCTTAGAAGCGTCCATTGAAGGGTTGGGTCAGATAGTGTAACTTTGGGATTCGTGCCGAACCCAGTTCCCGTAATAGTGATAGGTGTGGTCGTGACATTCGCCGGCCAGTCCTGTGGGCTAATTGAGCTGATACTAGGAGTCTTGTCGCCGGTTGTAAAAGCTTCCGAGTTGCTGTGGCCGTCGTCAGACCCGAAGTAAAAGCTGTGCGAACCGACCGTCGTGTCTCCACTGGTGTCGAACGTGGCCGTGCATTCCGTACTGCTCGAACAGTCCAAAGAATTTGCTGTAATCCCACCATCGATGAATACAGTTAAATCTGGGTCGTCCAAGTTCGTCCCCTCGATGGTGACCTGAGTATCGGTGGTGAAAGGCGCACCAGTCGGCGAAACGCTGGTAATGGTTGGCGCAGCTGGCGGGGTAGTACATGGAGGGGGGACCACTAAATGCAGATCCACATCGCTTTCGATTGCCGTGGTAACTTGCGGCACCACCCCGCATCCTTCCATCACTGGACATGCGGTAGCCACAGCAGTGTAGTTGATGGCGGGTGAGCCGCCATCGACCGCAGCCAGCGTGAGCATCCCAAAATTTGTGCCCGAGGGAATCAAATCCCCATCCGCATCCCGAGTCCCTGATTCGACGCTTTGCTGCACCCCCAAGACCGCGCTCTTCTTGCTGGGCACTTGCACCACCGGCAACAGGTACGTCCCCACCCCAAAAGAAGTCGGATAGTAGAGTACGGCTTGCGCAAGCACGGCGCTGCTTCCCGAATTCTGCGCTCGCGGCTCCATGCAGAGCTTTGTGGCACGGTCCCAATAGCTCGCATCCACTATACCCGCCGGCAGAACCGTTCCTTCGGAAGGCAGTACCCAGTTATCGCTCGGATCCAAACTGAACACCGTGATCCCCAAATCACCTATCTCGCCAGGATGACTGACGCCCAGGGAAAAATGCCAGACTGACGCAGCGATCAGCCCGTTGTTCCCCGCATATTGCGACAACTCTACCAGGCGTGTTTCCAGTGGAGCCAACGGAGCAAGCGGCAAATTCTCCTTCTGCCCGCGTTCATCGGTACCAAAGTAAGCCGTCAACTGCGGAGCCATGGTACTTCCACTGCTGTTGCTAAACAAAGCATACGCCTTGAGCGGACTGCCTCCTGCCGCCACGGAACTCGCCGACTTCAATAAGCGAACATCAGGGAATTCCCAACTCGTTCCCTGGTTCGCAATATGGCTGTGCTTGGGATTAAAGTTTGCAGAAAACCAGAATCCCGTGCTTTGGTTTTGCACCAACAAGGCGGGCTGCAACGCATGTGGCGACCCTGCGTAGCGCAAGATGACCGCTCCTCGAGTGGCGTTGCTATCCCCTAATAGTTGACTCAGTGCGATTTGCGTGCTTTGGAACGGCAACAGCGTGACTTTACTTCCCGCCTGTTCCGCACCTCCGCTTGCGACAGATGGCGTAACAACTAGAGCCTGAGCACTCGCATTAAACAGGACTACTATCCCCTTGCTGTTCGCATCCGGCAACCACCAGGAGGTATATAGTGCGTTTTCCGTGTCATAACGGTAGCCGCCTTGCAAAGGCAATTCCACGGAGTTCCCAATGGCGGAGTTGCTCAACACCACCTTTGCCACGACCTGCGGAGAAGCACTTGCAAACTCAACCTGAACTGCGCCCCAATCATTTTGCGCTTTGATCACATCTGCCAGCGCCACCCGACTCACGGCATTGGCACCCACCTGAACCGGTATCGTTTGTTCCTGTTGCCCTGTATGCGAAAAAATTACAATGTTCGCGGCTATTGCATTCTGGGAGTCATTATTTTTTAAGACGACGGTGCTACTGTAACCGTTCCCTAGCTCCCAAAAAGCGCCATATACATGCGTGAGCGAACTCTGTTCCGCCACCGCCGGAACTGATTTGCCCTCTAACATGGGCGAGTAACTCGCGACTCCCATCGCCAGCAGTAACGTTGTTACCCGCATCATCGCTCGCAATAAGGCAGCTAGGAAAGATCGTCGTCTGGCCATGATCTCAGCACACTCCAGAGGGATATGCCTCCCTCATCTCGAGCTGGAAAATTACACTTGGGCCGCGATTCGCACTTGTTAGGATCCGCAGCCGCCGCAGCCGCCGCAGCCATCACCACCATCACCGTCTCCACCGTCTCCATCGCAACAATCTGTACAATCCGTGCAGCTGGTGCAACCGGCGCAGTCTGTATACAACGGATTTGCCGGCGCCCCCGCTTGCGTCAGGGAAAGAGCGCGCAAATCCGTCCATTCGGGCGGCGCCGCAGTCAGCACTGCCGTATGATCCACCGGAACTGTAATCGCTTCCGGCAGAATTGCCGTGATCTTCACAAAAGGAAATACACCGCTTATCTCAATCGCATAGTCGGGGCGCAACTCCGATGTGTCCCGCCGTCGATGGATACGCAACAATCGGCCTCGGCTTACGCGCGTTGTTCGCCGAGGCTCGCGACTGTCGGTTTCGCGCCAAGGAAAATGATTCCTAATCCTTTGGATTATGCTCATGGTTTCTTTTACACTCGAAAACGGGTCTTGGGGCCCAATGGCGTAAAGAGAGAAAATACGGAGGAAGTAACTACATTCCAAAAAAGAAGAGTGAAGCAAACAACTTCTCGACAACCTACTGGTACCTACTTTAACGTCTGCAATACCAGTTAATTGCATCGGATGCTACATGTCAACCTATTCCCTGTCAAGAACAATCCTCTCTTACGCTTGTGGAAATCGATACCATACGAGTTGTCGACAACCGTTCGCTTCCTTTCGCAATCTACTGATTAAATAATTTGCTCTGATTCTCCCCGCGTCTTCCCGTTGATCAGCACTCCGAAAGTTACTCCAGGTTAAGGGCGAGTTTCCCAAGCGCAAGAAGTTCTCGGTCGAACAGATTATTGGCCGTCGTGAAGCAAACGATGTTGCAAGATGGTCTGCGAAAAAACTGGTGAAGTCCTCAAGCACTTCACCTGCTTGCTTTTAAAGCGCAGCGCAATCTTGGAACAGGAAACCTAGCCTCTTGAACGTGCCGGCACTAATTGTCAGCCACTTGACCTCTTCTTGATAATCAGCATATGAATGATCCGTACCCCATGAATTCGGCCTCTACAAATCGCCGAAGCGCGCCTCTTACCTGGGGAGAGCGACTGGCGGCGCTCCGAAACATCCCCCCCTTGCTGCGGATGATTTGGGAGACTAATCCGACGCTTACTCTGTGTACCCTCCTGCTGCGCTTCGTTTTCGCATTTATTCCGGTTTCGACCTTGTGGATCTCCAAGCTCATCATCAATCTTGTAGTACGGGCCATACGTCATCAGGCATTCGCCCCCGGAATGGTCTGGAAACTCTTGACGATCGAGATGCTCCTCGTGGTCGCATCTGGAACCCTGTCACGATTGATAACTCTGGTTGACAGTTTGCTGGGGGATCAATTCACGAACCATATGAGCCTGAAACTGATGAAACATGCGACTACATCAGATCTCGCTTCCTTTGAAGACCCGGAATTCTACGACAAGATGGAACGCGCAAGGCGTCAGGCTACGGCCAGGTTGGGAATGCTCGCCTCGTTAGCAGGCATGAGCCGTCAAGCGTTAACTCTAATTTCTTTGGTGTCGGTCGTCGCCTTGTTTTCTCCGTGGCTCCTGCCGCTTTTGTTTGTAGGAACCATTCCCGTATTCTTGACTGAAGCGAAGTTCGCATTACTTAACTATTCCATACTGTTCCGTCAAACCCCTCAAAGGCGTGAGCTCGATTATCTTCGCTATCTGGGGACCAGCAACGCCAGTGCCAAAGAAGTCAAAATTTTTGGTCTTGGCGACTATTTGTCTGCGCGTCTAAGCGCCCTATTTGAGCGTTTCTATTCGGAAAATAAAACGCTTGCATCCCAAAGGGCTGCGCAAGGCGCACTTATAAACTTGATACCCACCGTGACCTACTATATTGCCTACGCTTTCATCCTTCTACGAGCCCTGGCGGGTTTGATCTCAGTGGGCGATCTAACATATGTCGGTGGTGCTTTTTCCCGCGCGGGAGATATCATGGAAAATTTGGTGAGCGGGCTGGTGGATGTATCCGAGCAGGCGCTATATGTTAAAGATCTATTTGATTATTTTGAAAAGCAGCCCACAATCATATCTCGCCACAATGCCCTTGCCTGTCCTTCGCGCATTGGTATGGGGTACGAATTTAGAAACGTTTCTTTTTCCTATCCTGGCTCCGATCACAACGTGTTGAGCGATATCAATCTGTGTCTTCGTCCTGGCGAGCGCCTGGCCCTTGTCGGGGAAAATGGCGCAGGAAAAACCACTCTCGTAAAATTGCTGGCCCGCCTGTACGATCCCACAGACGGCCAAATTCTGTTGGATGGTAAGGATTTACGAGATTATGAGGTCGAAGATCTACGACGATTGATGGGGGTTATCTTCCAGGATTACGTGCGTTATGAGATGTTGGTTTCCGAGAATATCGGTTTCGGTTGGATAGACGCACTCGCCGACCAGCAGAGGATCGAAACTGCCGCGGAGAAAAGCCTTGCAGCGAATTTAGTTGCCACATTCCCAAACCATTACAGTCAAATGCTAGGTCGCCGCTTTGAAGGTGGGATAGACCTTTCAAGCGGCCAATGGCAAAAAATTGCGCTTGCCCGCGCTTACATGAGGAATGCACAAGTCTTGATCTTAGACGAGCCGACAGCCAACCTTGATGCTCGCGCTGAATTCCAGGCGTATCAGCGGTTCGTCGATTTAACGCAGGAAAAAATGGCTATTCTCATTTCTCATCGGTTTTCGACGGTTCGCATGGCAGATCGCATCATCGTGTTGGAGCAAGGACGAATAGTAGAACAGGGTACTCATACGGAACTTTTGGCCTTCGGTTCAAAATATGCCGAGCTTTTTGAGCTCCAAGCCGCAGGATACCGTTGACCAGACACTAGATTGATCTTTCGCTGATCTGATCCCGCCAAACTGCCAGATCTGCTAGATACGTTCCGCTAAAATCTTGGTTCGCATAGCGCTGCAACGATGCGCTCAAATTGCCCATGCTTGAGCGCGAGCGACTCTTACCAAATAGTGCTCTCTTCCTGTCATCATGCGATAGATGGGTCGCTTCACCTAACTCCAGATGGCGCAATCCGAGGCAGTGCTTAAGCCGAATCTGGAAATCAGTATCTTCCCATCCCCACCCTGTATGTTCAGAGTTATAGCCATTGATCTTATTGAAATTGTCTTTAGTCACGATAACCAAGCCTTGGCCAGCTCTGGCATCGTTGAACAGATTGCGGCGTAGAGTTTGATGGCAGATTGTAGATCCGTCGGCAAACGAAAATCTTAATTCGTTGATTCGAGTGACGGAGGTTATGCGCCCGTTCAAATCTGGACGCAGCTCCGGGACCACCGAAGGTCTGGATTCGTGCACTGCAGCTACAGTTACAAACGAGCTGCCATCGATCGATATCATCGCTTCTGCAATGAATCCTGGTCCCAGCAATATGTCACAATCGAGCATAAATATTAAGGAACCCTGGCTAAAGCCGACGCCCAAGTTTAATGCTAGGGCTTTATTAAATACGGCGGTCGGAACATTGAGTTGACGCACACACGCCGACGATACAAGTGATTCTCGCAATTGCCGGTAAAGTAGGTCGCTATCACCGCCGCAGTTAATAACAAGTATCTCGGTGTCGCATCCGCACAGTTGAGATGCGTTGCGACAAAGTGTGGCCTTGAGCTCACCGCGATCGAACCAAGGGATTACCACTGACAGTTTAGGGCCATCCGTCATAAGTGTTTCTGCCAGCCCATGGACTCTGGCTTATGCCGCACAAATGCTACGCAACAAGATGCTGATCCACTATCGCACTTATTGGCAGTCCACTTAGAATTGAGCTCAAAATAGCGGCCGCTTTTTTTGCTCCTGCGGGAGGTTCGTTGTCGACATCTATCATTCGACTTAAGAGGTTATGTGCTAATCGCGCTAGCTCGATGGCGCTCGATCCATCGAAACATTCCACGCAGGCATGGGTGCTCGCCAGTTGTTTGGCGCGGGTATACTGATTGTCCGATTTGGTTGGTCCTGGCACGAAGATTGTTTTCACACCTACCTGCTCGAGCTCAGCTGCAGTGTTATATCCGGACGCTGAAATAACGAGATCTGCTCGGCAAAAAGCTCCTAGTGTATCTGCTTCGAATGGGATGACTCGGATGCCCCGTATCAATTCCAGACGCTGCCACTCGCGAAATAATGGGCCAGCTATCAGAGATCCTTCGAGAAAAGGAAAAGAACGACGCAATTCGAGGAGGGCCTTCATAGCGAGATTGTAGAAACAGACGGTTTCCGGAAATCCTCCTCCTCCTCCAGTAATCACAATTCGGGGTCGATCAGGGTCTCGCACTGGAGTCGGTCCACGGCTGAAGGGGCGCACCACTTTGCCGATGAAGCAGCTTTTCATCCGAATTACCTCTGGAACTCTGAAAGATCCCGCATCGTGCGGAACCAAAATGAGAGCAACATGTTCCAACGAATCCTTCACGAGGGTTAAATATCGCGAGAAATCTTGCATTTCGCGAAGAAACAAAATTGCTGGTATGTTGTGCTGGCTTGCTGCTGTGATCACGGCGCGCGATGGGAAGCAATCAAAAACTGCAAGCTGAGGATTAATACTTCTTACCAAAGACCGCGATATCTGAAGCGACAGAATTGAGCGCTCGCGTTCAGACCATGCCGCCCAATCCAGCGTCTTATGCATCCGATGGCCACTTGGCAAGGCCACGAAAGGCAAGCCCAGAGCATCAACTAGGGCGTGTGACGCTCCCTCAATGGCGAATATCGATCGGATATTTCCATCCATTTCCCGAAGAGCGAGCGCAACCGCTGAAAGCCGCGCTATGTGACCCAACCCGACGTGATTCGGCGCATTGAAAAGCACTGTCGGTGGCGTGGTCATTCAGCCTCCATCATGCGAAGTCTATGCGTCGTCACTCGATTTTCTCCACATAAGGCTCGTGCGTCTGCAAGTAATGCGGGGTCGCAACCCAATCACTTTTATCTAGAAAGGACCGACAGATTAATACTTGGACGTGAGCCGCCTTCGCTATCGCTCACATAAGAATTCCACCATTCTCCCGATCGTCCTTTCGTTTGAAACGGATCAGGAAGCGCAAAAACTAAAGGCGCTGGAATCTCCTTGCCTCTGCTCAGCTCTGCCTAGCCCTCCCGTGCCTGTCCAAACCCCCGTTGTTTCGACCTGACTCGCGTCTTTACCGCCATACTCGCCATCCACTCGGTCCAGCGTACAAATCGTCTCCAATTTCGAACGCGTCAGGGCAATCTCAGTTCCCACCTTACCTTGCCATGAAACTCGCACTCCAGCTTGCCAAGGAAAACGGGGAGCAGATCCTAAACATGGCGATGCACATGATAACATCGCCGCTTGACTGGGAGAAGTTCGTGACAGAACTCAAATATCGAGCATGTCCTTACCATTCCATCGCTCTCGGCTTCGATACCTTCCTCGTGTCCACCACCACAAATAAGGTCGCTCTCGTTCTTCAATCCGGACTTAAACGAATTCTCGACCACTGCCACATCAGCGATACCTTGGAAGGCTTAGCGACTCGCGTTACCAAGCGCCTCAACATATCAGAAGGGAATGATGGGTTAGTGCAACGATCTCTTCATGAACTCGTGCGTCGAGGCCTGCTTGTTCCGGAACATACTGTTGTTATCGATCGACAAGCCTCCATCACACACATACCAAAGATCACGACGCTCGCGTTTCCCACGGCCGATCGCGTAGTCGAGCTACAATCTGCGATTGCCTCCTATGCAGACAACGTTACCAAATATGGAAGATTGGTTGATCTGCTTGTAATGGATGATTCAAAGTCCGTTCCGCGAAATGATTATTTGCACTCATTAAACGGCGTCCGTACGGGCTTGTCGATCAGGTACGCCGGACGACGGGAAAAAGAAGCCTATCTTAAATCACTGATAGATCTCGGCATCCAGCCCGATGTCGCGCGTTTCGCCTTATTAGGAGACTTCGGCGACGTTAACTGTACGACCGGCGCGAATAGAAATGCGATGTTACTCGATACTGTCGGGGAATGTGTAGTCAGCGCCGACGATGATACAACCTGTACGCTGACAAGCCACCCACAAAGAGACAAGAAGTTATATCTCAAAGATAAAGGTGATCCGAGAGATAAATGGTTTTATTTAACCCGAGATCAGGTCAAGGCGCAAAACGCTTGGATTGATGACGATTTGGTGGGGGAACACGAGTATCTTCTCGGCAAACCCCTGTCTATGCTCGCATATGAAATGGAGGGTGATTTACACCTGGAACCGAGGTGCAATCACATACTTGATGCTTTGCAATTTGGCTCGGGCATCATCGCAGCGACGATGAGCGGGATAGCCGGGGATTCCGGCATGTATACCTCGAGTTCATTTCTGCGGGAACGTGGTGAGTCGCAGTCAAGGCTATGCGAGAGCGAAGCTTTGTTCAAATGCGCATTCGGCAGCCGTGAAGTATTGGCGGTTGTTCGGGGAAGAACAGTTACGCACAACTCGCCGTGCATGGCTGGGCACATGGGGCTTGCAAATTTCACAATGCTGCCGCCCTTTTTCCCCATCGGCAAAAATCAGGATGGTCTCTTCGGGATGCTTCTTAGGGAGTGTACGCGATCTTTCTTAGGGCATGTGCCTATCGCTGTTTATCACGACGCAACGGGGCAAAGAGCCTACCAGAGGATTCCCGAATGCAGGATATCGGACGTTGTATGGGCGCTGATCTCCTTACTTGTCTCATCGGGGGAAGAAGCGATGCCGATATCTCTAAAGTTTTTGGGACAAGGGTTTCTCGACATCGCAAAATTGCGCGACGCGGAATTTTGGAGGTTAGTCTGTCAGAGACTAAGCAAGCACACCGCCGATAGATTGCGTATGACCGAAGCCGCATTACGACAACTTCGTCAATGTCCGACGTATTGGGCGCGGGAAGTCGCAGATTTGTATCGTCAGAGTGTATCCAATTTGCAGACGCCAGACTGGTTTATTCCAATAGAGTTTGGCAAGAATCGACATCCGGATCTGGCCAGAAGCGCGACTAAAGAACTGATCGCAATGGCCGGAACGCTGTTTTGCCATTGGCCAGACATCCTTTCCGCCGCCCAAATTCTTCGTCAACGCGGCCAGCGAGTGAGTATTCCGCTGACCTGATCGGAATGGAGCTTACAGTTCGGCCTCTCCGCGCAATGGGCGATGACGAGTGGTCATAACGTCGAGAAGACAGGAGCAGGTTTCGCGAGAACATCGTACCGGAAATATAGGAAGATCAAATTCCGACGGTCGGTTCACATTTCCGATGGGCCCTCCCTCCCCGCAGACGCCTCTGTAAATCTCTCCAGAATACTTGATTGACAATACCTCAACGCCGGCGTAACAGTCCCATCCGCGCCAATGATTGATGTTTTCGACAAGGAATTGACTCGCCTCAAGCGTTCGTAGCTCGCCATTGGCAAATTCCGCAATCATATCTCCTCTTACGTCGACAATCGGCCGTGTAGTTTCTGCAATAAACGATCGCTCTCTGAACACAGCCATTTGTTCAACACTGTAAGGATATAACTGGGTTTTAAAATCAATAAGCATCGGTTTCAGTAAAATAGTCACATCACGGCAATTTGCGACCAGATACTCTGCAGCCGCAACAGCTTTATCAAAATAGCTTGGCGGCGCGGCGATGTTGATGTGCGTTCGTGTTGCTCCACTGGCCACATCGACAATCTCCCGGAAATGCTGAATCTCCGTCCATCCCGGATGAAAAGATAAGACCAAGTGGTCAAGACTCGTAACCACCTGCCTCCAGAATTTTTGACTCTTTGAGCCATTCGAAATAATCGCTAGTTGCGATCCCATTTGCTTTAACTCACCAAGCACATCTAGCAAACCTGGCATCAACGTTATTTCACCAGTGCTGAGTTGAATGCATACAGTTTTGCCGCGAGACCGTGCCGAAGCAATCAATCGTCCCGCAAATAATAAGATTTTATGCGGTGGGATCCATTTTCTCGTTCCATTGTGCAACTGGGGAGGACAATAATCGCACTGGTAATTGCATATATTTCCAATCGTCCATGGAACAAACAGAATATGTTTTCGCGTTGCGTCTGCGTGATTTATGCGCACCAGGTCGTTGGTCATATACAACTGCCTTTTATTGCTTTACCTCTATGCTTCGGTGCCGGCAGGACTGAGCGGCATGAGTATTCCATCGGTATTCACTCAGAACATAGAAGATATTAATGCAGCTGCTTTAGCAGCCCCGGTAGCGGCTTCGGATCGAATGATCATATTTTCGCCTAAAAGCCGCTGAATCATTTGCCCCAACTCGCTCGCACTTGTACCCTGGAAGTAACGAACCTGAGAATGAGCAAATGACGATCGTTGTGCCCGCACATTTTGATCATCCCAGGCTGTTTCTGCGGGGACTAAGACCGCCTTTACGCCAACATGCTCTAATTCTGCAACAGTGTTATATCCTGCAGCACCGATCACGAGATCTGCGTCATGAAAAGCTTCTATCATTTCCGGTTCAAAGGGAATCACTGTCATTCCTGTGATCAGATCCAGTGAGCACCAATCTTCAAAGAAAGGACCAGCAACCAGGCGCGCTTCAAGAAGCGGATAATACCGACGTACTTCAAGAAGCGCTTTTATTGCCAAATTATAAAACGAAACAGCCCCCCGAAAGCCGCCGCCGCCGCCGGTGATCACGATCCGCGGACGGGTAGGATCACGCTGCACCTTCTGTTTCGGGGTAATCGGGCGCACTACTGTACCAATGAAATGGCTCTTCGCTCGGATCGCGTCGGGCAATGCGAAAGATCCTGGTTCATGAGGGATCAAAACCAGATTGATATGCGGCAGTAATTCAGGAATCCGGTCCAGATAGGTTTGAAAATATCGCGTTTCACGCAGACACAGAATAATGGGGACATTGTGCTCGACAACGGCGATCACCAATGCACGATTGGGAAAGCAATCGAAAACCGCCACTCGAGGACGAATACTTCTAACGATCGCGCGGGATACCCGCAGTGATATCACTGAGCGCTCGGGCTCACTCCACTGGCTCCAGGCCGTCGTTCCGTACATTGCTCGAGTTTTCGGCAAAGTGACATAGGGCAGACCTAAAACCTCGAGGAGCACCTGACTCCCGCCTTGTATTGCAAATAATGGGCGGACGGTTCTTTCGATATCACGAAGAGCAAGTACGATTGTTGACAATCGGCGGATATGGCCCATGCCTACATTGTCGGGACCGTGAAGAAGAATTGTAGCCGGGGTGCTCATGTTTTATGCGTTCTGAGATCTCAATTGCTGCGGCGTTCGGGCATGCGACGACAAATGGAAGCCGGAGCTGATTCCATTAGCGGCTCGCGATTCGCCGGTATTTCGATTCGATTGTAGATTCTCTGGCGCGACGAAAACCAGGGATTCTCGGAGGTAAAAGTCGCCCTCTTATCGATTGATGCGGGTTTCGTTGCCGGCAATATACTTGCTTTTTCCCTCGGTGCGGGCCCGCAATGCTACTCGCGCGTGCGATCTGCCAATGCGCCGTCTCGCCGCGGTTGATTGGTACGCTCACGGGACTTCGTCAGTTCCTCCCGGTCAACTACTGGCGACGGGGAACCCCGCCATTTTCAACACTCCTTTGGCAGTGGGTCGTTGAAGCTTTCGACAAACCCATTCTCTACGGGAAGATCTGACCGATTTAGAAACAGCTACACGGCTAGGTTTGTCGCCCGGGCTTTCAACGACCGCCCCAAGACTTATTCCCTCCGGCCCCACGGCACAAACCTTACTTGTAACTCCTCCGCATTAGTCTTCCGTTTCCGGCCCAACATCAGGACTTTTACCTCAAAGCAGGCCTTTCAAAAGCGTATAGATCGTTCATATAGGTCGAGACATAGATGCACCGATTGTCTTCGGAAATTGCAATCGCATTTGTAATAGCATCCGGCAACTGGAGTGTCCCCTTTATTTCAAGAGTGTGGGCATCAATTTCCACGACACGTCCTCCATTTGTTCCAACAATCACTCGATCCCCGATGAGGCGTGGCGACGAATAGACCCGCGCGCCCAAATCTAACTTTTTGATTTGTTCCATTCGGTCCAGATCGATTACATAGAGATGGCGGTCGCCGGAACCACAAAATAGCCGACTTTCCACAATAAGCGGGGTCGTATAGCAGATGTCTCCCGTCACCCACTGACCAAGTTTCAGACCACTAGCGATGTCCAGTACGTAGATTGATTTATCAAACGAGGCGAATGCGAGTAAGCCTCGCTTTTCGTCAACGCAAGGCGCGGTTTTAACTGAACGCCCGGTCTCAAAGCTCCAAACCAATTTCCCAGTTTTGGGAACGATGCCAACCATCTGATGGTCAGCTGTTCCCCAAACAATTAGATCGCCTTCCCGCCAGTACGCTGCGGAACCGTGCTGCAGCTTCTTCGTCATGCCTTCCCACACTTTGTGCCCGTTTCTTAGATCGAGAGCAGCGACGCCTCCTTGGGACCAGGGTCGTTGATATTCAATACCAATGAAGAGTAACCCGTGTTCTGGCACAACAAGCGGCGATGCGCCAACCCATTCACCCTCGGATCTCGCCCATACCTCTTTACCCGTACTTGCGTCTAAACAATAGACAATACCGTTGTAAGCCCCGAAATACAGACGGTTCTCGAAATATGCCGGAGAGGACCATATACCTTTACGAGATACCGTGGTCGTCGTCTGGAATTCCCATATAATTTTTCCAGTATTCGCATCGAAAGCGTGCATTTTACCGGCGTCACAACCGCGATAAATCACTGAACCAACCAACATGGGGGTTGATTTGGGCACAACATGGAAGGCGACACCTCCAGGGACAAATGCCCGCCAAAGTTGTCTATATTTTTGGGTGGGTGCCGTAGACGTCCGCTGCAAATTCAAGCCGAAGTCTGAGAGCGCGAACAACGATCGTACTTCAATAGAATGCGCACGCCGCCATTCTTGCCCCATTTTTGAACAATAGTCGATCAGGACAAACAACTCTTTGATCTGGCCTCCAACGCTGTGTAGGATTGCACGAGCCTTTTCTGCGCTGGACCCGGAGTTCAGAATATCGTCCAATACAATGATTGGGTCGCCCGTAACCTCCCCTTCGATTACATTCCCCAATCCCGTCGTTTTTCGATCCTTTCGTATTATGAACGCATTTATGTTACGGCGATCATCGGGTGCACTTAGAACCAACGCCGCAACTAGCGGTACGGCAGCGGTTTCAATACCAGCCAATTGAAAAGACCCTTGACTCTTGTGTGTTTCCCAGAAAACCTTGCATACTTCGACGAGAAAGCGACGCTGTAAAAGTAAAGGACGCAGATCGATCAACCAATTGAGCAGGTTGCCTTTAGGAGAAATGAGGGTGTCGCCACGATCTCTCCTTCGCAAGGCATGTTGCAAAATGGCTGCTCGCAAATCGTATGCAGTATCAAAGTCGATGCTTGCTTCTGTCTTATCCCTCTCTTGAATCGACTCGTGATCCATAGTTGCCCCCTGGCTCCGACAAACAAACTTTCCGGGCTCGTATAGGTCATGAAAGCGCTGTAGTTTTCGGCAGTCCATGACACACGTGTTTAGGTGGAGGCG